>Ga0209794_1000082_pt1 | contig 248442 bp, 205 predicted proteins | sample EBPBio232013_DNA_FD_185869 | JGI IMG/M metagenome (GOLD analysis project Ga0209794, IMG submission 185869) | Wastewater treatment Type I Accumulibacter community from EBPR Bioreactor in Madison, WI, USA - Reactor 1_5/23/2013_ DNA (SPAdes)... | ecosystem: Engineered > Bioreactor > EBPR >...
GAAATGATAAACAAATTAAAGTTGATTGGCAATTCTCACTAAAAAAAGCGAGAACTAAACTCAATCGTCAATATAAATCCTTAAACGAGGATAACAAAAAATTTACACAAACTTAGTTTACAATGTACTATGCACTTCAATTAAGTCTTAGCTCTTTCACAAAATCTTCTACCGCCTTTGAGGCATCGGTTTGTTGTAGCCTTCGGATAAATGCCGAGCCAACAATCGCTCCTTGGCCGTAGCGATGCGCAAATTCTACCTCTTCACGGGTTGATATATTAAACCCTATTGCCTTGGGATTTTGCAAAGGAAGTGCCTGAATCCGTTCCAAATACGCCTTACTATCTGACAACGTTTTGTTGGCAGCACCCGTTGTAGAACTCGACGACATGACGTACAAAAAGCCACTCCCTTCGGCGTCAATTTCTAGCAAACGCTCCTCACTTGTACGAGGTGTAACCATAAAAATGGGGGCAAGGTGGTATTTTTGGTAAAATTTCTTGAACTTCTTCTGATACTCCGACAAAGTCAGGTCTGGAATCAAAACCCCGTCAATGCCAACTTGGTGACAACGTTCACAAAAACGCTCTACTCCAAACTGAAAAATAGGATTGAGGGCACCCATCAACACCAATGGATACGAAATTTCGGAACGAACCGAATCAAGTTGTTCCATTAAAACCTCCAATGTCATTCCATTTTCAAGGGCAACTTGATGACTATGCTGAATCGTGGGGCCGTCCATCAAAGAATCTGAAAACGGAAGTCCTACTTCCACAAAATCAATATTTGCTTTTTGAAGTTCTTTCAACAACACTGCTGTGTCGGTCAATTTCGGAAACCCTGCTGTTATGTAAAGACTTAATAAAGAGGGTTTTGACTGAAATGTAGTTATGAGTCTATTGCTAGTTTTCATGAATTAAACACGTTTTGGGTAGAACGATAATTGATGTAAGTCTCTAGGTCTTTGTCACCCCTGCCTGATAAGCAAACCACCACCACTTGGGTAGGTGCAAACGAAAGTTGTCGCAAGGCCGCTATGGCATGGGCCGATTCAAGCGCGGGTATAATGCCTTCAATTTTTGAAAGTAACAGGGCAGCATCTAGTGCATCCTTATCGGTTACTGCCACAAATTGTGCTCGTTTTTGTTGGTGTAAATAAGCCAATTGCGGCCCAATGCCTGGATAGTCCAGTCCTGCCGAAACCGAATGCGCCTCCTTTACTTGACCGTCGGGCGTTTGCATAAAGAGGGTCTGAGTGCCGTGCAAAATTCCTTGTTTACCCAAGAATGTAGCCGCCGCCGAATAATCCGTTTCGATACCTTTTCCTGCCGCTTCAGCCGCAATGAGTTGCACCGAAGGTTCGTCTAAAAAGTGGTAAAAACTACCGATAGCATTGCTCCCACCGCCCACGCAGGCAACGACATAATCGGGCAGTTGCTGCCCCGTAATTGCGGGAACTTGCTCGAGCAATTCTTTGCTTATAACGGACTGCAAACTGGCGACCATGTCGGGATAAGGATGAGGGCCAAACACTGAACCAATCACGTAAAAAGTATCTTCTGGTTCATTTATCCAAGCTCTAAATGCCTCATTGACGGCATCTTTCAGGGTTTTACTTCCCGACATGGCTGGAATCACCGTGGCTCCTAACAAGCGCATTCGTTCTACGTTTGGGTGTTGGCGTTGCATATCGACTTCTCCCATATAAACACAACATTCCAAGTTCAACAACGCACACACCGTCGCCGTCGCGACTCCGTGCGAACCTGCCCCTGTTTCGGCAATGATTTTTCTTTTGCCCAGTTGTTTTGCCAATAGCACTTGTCCAAGTGTATTGTTCAATTTGTGCGAACCAGTATGGCAGACATCCTCCCGTTTTAGAAATATTCTTGCACCGATTTCTTCCGATAACCGACGGGCTTCGTACAAAGGTGTAGGTCTTGCCACAAACTGAGAAAGTAGCATTTCGTATTCTTTTTGAAAACGTTCCGAGCGTAATATCTGCTGGTAATGTTGTTGAAGTTCCTCGATATTGGGATACAGAACTTCGGGTACATAGGCACCTCCATAAGGGCCATAAAATCCGTGTTGGTTTACGTGGTATGACATTGATATAAAAATTGGTTGGCAGAAGAAAAAAAGTGGAGAGGGCAGAAAACAAAAAAGCCACCTGCGAACAGGTGGCTCCTTATTTAAAAGTATATTTTCCCTTTTATAGGAAATGCCATGACTGCTCACACGCTCCAGAATGGATAGTGTGCCACCAGCAAATCGTATATAGGGCTGAAGAATTCATGCCGTAAATGTATGAAATTTTAATTGAGTTCTAAGCGTAATTTTTGCACTACTTCAACCGTAACATCGGCTAAAGCGGCAATTTTAGCATTATCAAAATCAGTAGATTTTATCATTTTAACCACAAAAGCCAACTTTTGAGCCTCTTTCCCTTTCTTTTCACCTCTTTGCTCACTGAGACGCCGCTCTCTATCTAATACGAACTCAACAATTCCCATTGTTTCTTTTGGTTTATTTAGTAATTGCTCCAATGAGGAATCAAATTTAATATCATTTTCTGGATTCCCAAAGCGTACGTATAATTTTAGAAAGCCCATCAATGCTTCAATCTTAGCTCTTCCAAAGTTGTTTGACACCAAACGTTTAAGCACCCCTATTTTCTGTTCTAAAAGCTCACTTTCTGATATTTTACCGCTTTTTAGCGCCGTTAACGCGGTTAGAACCACCATTGCAAACGGGTTGCTGCTCTTTGCAAGTTCTAACTCATTTTGCTCTAAAATTTTATACCTATTAAAATCATAGCGGAGCGAGGTACCCATAAATTTTTCTTCAAAATACCTGGGTTGAAAGCTTTTGTTACGGTCTGTCAGAATTGCGAAAGCGATAATTGGATGATCATACTTATCGTAAATTCGGTAAAAATATTGAAACATTCTTTTGGCAAACGCCCTATCACTACTTCCTTGCACCTCAACATGCACCAAAACCCACTGCTCTTCCCCAGCTTTTGTAAAAACCTTTACAAGCTTATCGACATATTTTGGAGAAAAATCATCTGAATTGACAGGAAAAAGTTGTTCCAGTTCTTTGTCTAAAAACTCAAAAGGTCTGCTAAAATCAAATACTTCGTCTGCTTTTTCAAAGAAAAAACGGAGAAAATCATCAAATACATCTTCTAATATCGCTTTCCATAGACTGTCATCACGTTTCATAATAACCTTCTTTTTAACATTGACAGCTCCATTTTTGCCCTAAAATGCAAATCGTAAACCTCCAGTTACATTGACGACTCCTACATTTTGCTGAATGTCCACCGATTGCGTAACGGGAGGAAAACCTGTCGTTGTTACTTTATTATTTACGCCCTTAAATGTTGTGCTTATCAAACTTGCATCGGCATTGACCACAAGCGCCACTCCACTAAAAAGCCCAATATGAAACGTAGCACCTGCACCGTATGCTAAGTCTGACGCCATTTGGCTAGAAGTTTCTACGTTGATGTTATAATTTTGAAAAGCACCCGTTGTCACAAACATCGGACTATTCACTTTGGCATAACCCACCAATAGGCGCCCTTCTAACCCAAGACGGCTACCACCTAAGCGCAATGTTGGCCCAATCATTGCACTCAATACATCCCATTCTTTTGCTTCTACCACCACAGGATTGACGATGCCGTATTGGTTTGACGCAATTTTCTGAATTCCTTCTTCCCTAGTTTCGTTTTTATTGTAAGAAACCCTGGCCGCTAACCCAAGACGTTTGGTCGGATAATAGCTCGCCACAAATTGCGCCCCAATACCGTCTCCCGCAATTTCACCGCGCGTTTCCCCAAAAACTTTGGTAGCAAGTTCCCGAACAGACAAACTTTTTCCAGCTGCAATGTTCAGGGTAAAACGATCATAATCTTGTGCAAAACCAGTTGATATACAAATAGCAACTAAAAAAAATCCCAAAAAGCCAGAACGTATCATGGGTAGTTAATAAGGTTAATAGATAAAGATGGGAACAAGACGCTAATTACGGTCGAAAGTCTTAAAAAACGAAATTATAAGCGATTAGATTATTTTTCGGCGGTATTTTTCGTCTTTTTCTTGCTTTTGTACAACAAAGAAAATGGTTGTAATATGGCCCTAATTCATGCGTTTCAAAAGGACGAAGCACTACTTGCCGATATTAGAAAAAGTCAATCAAATCCTTCAGGTTTTCGGACATGGTGGCTGGGGCAAAGTGGTTTTTTGATTCAATGGCAAGGGAAGCATTTATTGTTTGACCCCTATTTGTCCGATTCATTAAGCATCAAGTACGCCCAAACCGACAAACCCCACGTTCGTATGAGCGAACGTGTCATTGGCCCCGAATTGCTTGAAGGTATCGACATCGTTACGTCATCGCATAACCATACCGACCACCTCGACGTCGAAACGCTTTTGCCTCTTTTTAGCCAAAATCCATCCATTCAAATGGTAATTCCTGAAGCAAATCGTGCATTTGTATGCCAACGACTAGGCTGTTCTACCGCTTGGCCAAAAGGAATAAACGACGGAGAAAGTATTGACATAAAAGGATTTACATTTCATGGCATCCCTGCCGCCCACAACACTGTTGAGCGTGACGACCAAGGTCGTTGTAAATTCATGGGCTTTATGGTTGAATTTGGCTCCTATCGGGTATATCATTCGGGCGACACCCTTTGGTTCGATGGATTAGCTGAACTTCTTTCACCTTACCAGGTTGACGTGGCGTATTTACCCATCAATGGCAACAAGCCTGAGCGGCGGGTAGCAGGCAACCTCAATGCCGAAGAAGCAGCCCGCCTTGGGAAGGAGATTGGTGCCAAACTGGTTATTCCTCACCATTACCATCTATTTGAATTTAATACAGCCGAACCAAGTGAATTTGAACACTTTGCTCGGCTGTATCAGACGCCTTATAAAGTTTTACAGTTGGGAGAAGGCATTGAAATTAAATAACCATTTAAGTTGGTTATGCCCTTACTAATTCCATCAAAGTAATTTCGGGTAAAATACCGACTCGACCTGGATACCCAAGATACCCAAAGCCACGGTTTACGTACAAGTGCTGGTCTCCTTGGGTATATAAACCGCCCCATTGCTTATACCGATACTGTACAGGACTCCATTGAAAACCGCCTACTTCTACCCCAAATTGCATTCCATGGGTGTGCCCCGCAAAAGCAACGTCGATGTCCTTAAACTGCGAAGTTACTTGGGCGTTCCAGTGACTTGGGTCGTGCGATAGAAGCAATTTTACGGGAAAATCGTCGGTACGTTGGTGGGCTTTTTCCAAACTTCCGTATTTGGCAAAACCGCCCATTCCCCAGTTTTGAATCCCCAATAAGCCAATTTGCTCATTACCTACTTTAATAGCACGGTGTTCGTCTAGGAGCAAATCCCAGCCCAACAAACGGTGCGCCTCTTTCAAATCATTGAGATTTTTTATTTTGGCCTCTACCGAAGGCCATTGGTAATAATCGCCGTAATCGTGGTTTCCCAATACCGAAAATTGGCCCAATGGTGCTTTTACTTTTTTGAAAATATCAATATAATTTTTCACTTCATCGGCGGTATTATTGACCAAATCTCCCGTAAAGAAAAACAAATCGGGTTTTTCGGCCATTAGCATATCCACCCCACCCTGAACGGCTGTTTTGTTAAAAAAACTCCCCGAGTGAATGTCAGACAACTGGGCAATTTTTATTCCTTCAAAAGCTTTTGGCAGGTTTTTAACTGGAACCCGAACGCGACGAATGCGGTAATCGTGCGCTCCCGAAATGATACCATAGGTAAATCCCGCGACCGTCGTGCCCGCCACTGCCAAGGCAGATTTCATCAAAAACTCTGAACGAGGAATCGTAGGGGCGTCCACGGCAGGAGTTGTCGTAGGTGGCTGTGATTGAAAAAGACTGACTACCCATTTTCCAAAACGTACAACATCGTCGATAAGGAGTAAAAACATACCAAAAAATTTGGCAAAATAGGGAATCAACAACGCACTCCAGATAAGTTGGCGCGTGGTTCTCGAAAGTGAGTCGGGCGGAATGATGAACTGAGTGACAATCCAAACCACTAAACTTACTACAGGAATTGCCCAATAAATGGTTGAAATGAGTCGGCGGGTTTCTAGTGAACTAGCGCGAGAAAGGGTTTTTACGGCTTGAAAAACGTACAAATCCAACAGAAAAAAAAAGCCTATCGTCAGGAGAATGGCTGGTAATCGGTTCATAAAGCTAGAAGGGGAAATTACAATTTTGACAATGGATGAGTAACAAAAGACGCTTTAAAAAAGTGTTTTTCTTTGCCAGAATTGTGGGAAACGGCAAATAGTTGGGATGAACTGACTATTTTTGAGGCCGAGTAATTTTGTTAAGCTTTTGACACAATGATAGATATTCAACTCACCGACGCCCCCCTTTCGCTTGATACCTGTTATCAATACGTTCTTTCTGAGGATGCGGGGGGACTTGTCACTTTTGTCGGCACGGTTCGTAATCAAACCAAAGGGAAGCGGGTGTTACGGCTAGAGTTTGAGGCTTATGCCCCCATGGCCATCAAAGAAATGCAGAAAATCGCCGAAGAAGCGGTGCGTCGTTGGCCAGTTTTAAAGATTTCGATTCATCATCGCGTAGGCGTGCTTGCCATCGGCGAGGTTCCTGTCATTATTGCCGTTGCTTGTGCCCACCGAAAGGCAGCCTTTGAAGCCTGTCAATTTGCGATTGATACCTTAAAAGAAACCGTACCGATTTGGAAAAAAGAATTTTTTGAAGACGGAGAGGTATGGGTTGCTGCCCACCCTTGATGTACAAAGCAAAGTCAGAGACTTTATGCCGTTTTCGCCCCGACGAGACGTCGGGGCGAGCTCATTCGACATTCTATCATTCTCACTACATTCCCTTCAACACTTTCCACATTTCGTCCGCTACGAGCTGATTACCAGCGTCGTTGAGGTGAACACGGTCAGTTGTGAGGATATTTTTTTCGTCGTTGGTGGCGTTATTTTTTAGGTTATAGTCTAAAAACGATTTACGAAGATCAATCAAAGGCAGCCCTTGCTTTTTAGCCAAATCCCGAATTAGCTGCGAATAACGGTTCAAATCTCCGTCTTGTTGGTTTGAAAAATCGGTGCGCTCGCCAATGACTGCGGGCGTACACATGGCCACCCGAATGTTGGCCGCTTTGAACTTCTTCAACAAAGCTTCGTAGAAACGAACAAATTTATCAGGGTCTGTGCCCGTACCCGATGAGGCTTTGTGCCAAACATCGTTTACCCCTACATATATCACGACAATATTAGGCTGCTTTGCCAATACATCCTCTTCCAGACGCAAGTAAAGGTCATATACTTTATTTCCTCCAATCCCCGCTCCAATGAGTTCATATTTATCCTTTAGTCCTTGTTTTTCAAGCATTTCACCCATTTTAACAATATATCCACCAGGTTTAACGGCAGCTTGGGTAATCGAATCGCCAAAGAAAACAATTCGGAGCGGTTTGTCTTGTTGGAATGCCAACAAGGGAATGGCCACAAGGGCTAATTTGAGGTAGTGAATAAAGGATTTCATTGAAAAATTGTAAAATTGATTCGTTTGGTAAAGCAGTTTCTTGCTTGATTCTAACCCTGACAACCTCAAAATGCCGAACGTTTACTTTCTTTCGGTTATAAGCAACCCACTTGCCGCTTTCTAAGCGGCTGGTTAGAAAGAACAAGCTATACGGCTCGATTCTTGAACCTTTTACAAATAACAGCCTTTATTTGATTGGACTTTGCCTACTTAGAAATACTGACTGGTATTTTAGAATTGAACGAACATTAAGCCCGAACTCATGCGGCGTTTTGAATCACTATTTGATAAGTAGCCAACACGTCATTTAATTCTCTTAGCAGTTCATTTCTCATGACTTCGTATTGAGTACGCATAGAGTCATCTTTACTTTCATCTCGGTGAAAAGCAATCATTTTATTTAACTCTTCGACACTTTCCAAAATATCAGCAGCGCGGGCAGCGCGTTCAGAAATAGTATATGACATAAGTTACGAGAAGTTAAGTTCTACAAATCCTTTATCAAATTTTTTACCTGCTCTATTTGCTTTGGTTTTACTTAACTAAACAACTGTAAAATATCGTCCTTATCAAGCTTTTTGAGAAAACCAGCATCGGTCGAAATCAAATCATCGGCCAAGGCGCGTTTTCGTTCTTGGAGTTGCATGATTTTTTCTTCGATGGTGTCTTTGCAAATCATCCGATAAGCAAAAACCCGTTTGGTTTGGCCAATGCGGTGAACGCGGTCAATCGCCTGTTGTTCCACGGCTGGGTTCCACCACGGATCTACGATATACACATAATCGGCTTCCGTTAAATTCAACCCAACGCCACCTGCTTTTAGACTCATCAAAAACACCCGACAGGTTTCATCACCCTGAAAACGGTTTACCCGTTCGGCACGGTCGTTGGTCTGGCCGTCCAAGTATTCGTAAGGGATTCGGTCGCGTTCGAGCTTAACTTTGATGAGGTCAAGCATTTTTAAGAACTGACTGAAAATGACAATCTTATGGTCTGAAGCATTCTCTTCAATTTCTCTGACAATTTCGTCCAACTTCACCGAATCGTTGCCATAATCTTCATCATCGGATAGCAATGCGGGCGAATCACAAATTTGACGTAGTTTTAGTAACCCTTCCAAAATCAAAAACGACGCCTGTTCGCGGCCAACTTCGTCCATTTTTCCCGCAATTAAATCACGGTATTTGTCCTTAAAGGCATTATAAACTTTGCGTTGACGTTTGTCCATTTCACAAAACAGCACCGTTTCTGTCTTTTCTGGCAAGTCTTTGGCAACCTCTTCTTTGGTACGTTTGAGCATGAATGGATATACCATTCGGCGTAGCTCCGCAGCACGCGTTTTGTCTTGGTATTTATCAATTAATACTGCGTATTCGGCTCGGAAGAAATCTTCTGCCCCCAAAAAACCTGGGTTTAGAAAATCAAATTGGGAGTATAAATCAAAGGTGTTGTTTTCAACGGGCGTCCCTGTCATCGTCAAGCGGTTTTTGGCGTTAATCAATTTCACCGCCTTCGCAATCATCGAATCGGGGTTTTTAATGGCCTGCGCTTCGTCCAAAATCACGTAATGAAATCGAAAATCCTGCAACAACTCTATGTCCGAACGTACGGAGCCGTAGGTGGACAAAATGATGTCGTATTTGTTAAAAACCCGCGTATTTTTGGTTCTTTGTGGCCCCGTATGGACGTACAAACGCAAATCAGGACAGAATTTAGCGGCTTCGGCTTGCCAGTTAAAAATCAAGGTTTTGGGTACAACCACCAAATGCACCCCTTTCGGAAAACGATTTTTTTGTTCTTGCAAAAACGTCAGCATCTGCAACGTTTTCCCCAGCCCCATGTCATCGGCCAAGCAACCTCCCCAGCCAAATTCATCCAAAAAATTGAGCCACTTGTAGCCTTCTTCTTGATAAGGGCGCAACTGAGCTTGTACATTTTTAGGTAATGCAATGTCTTTGATAGCCCTAAAATCAAGCAACTTCTCGCGTTTATCGTCTAGTTCACGTAGCAATTTCGGATTTTCGATATACTCTTTGTAACGTTCCAAAATCGTAAAATGCTGTTTCGACAAGCGGAGCGTGTCTTTCTTGTCATCCACTTTTCCAAAACGAAACAACTGGGCGTACTGCGCTACCCACTCATCGGGCAATAAGCCAAAAGAACCGTCTTTTAACTCAACGTAATTTTGTTTCTTTAGAATAGCCTTTCGTACTTGGGCCAAGGAGACAACCTGTTCGCCAAACGAAATTTCTATCTGTAAGTCAAACCAGTCGATTCCCGACGAGTTTTTGATTTTGAAGGTCGCTTTGTTGGGGTTGTATCTAAATTTTTTAAGGTTATTGAAGCCAAAAAGTTTGGCACCACGTTGGTTTAAGGCTTCATAAAACTGAAATAACCAGCCATTTTCCAAAACCGAATCGGCAGGCAAATAAAAATACTCGTCTGTTTGGTGGGCAAAATCAGGATGTTGACTTTGCAAAAATTGCACAAACTGTTCTTCCGCATCTCGGTCACGCCGCTGAATTTGCACGGTATTTTTATGGGCGTTCACGCGCGCTTGCCGAAAATCCCGCGGCAACTCTATCGACGCTTCATCGTCGCTGGAATATATAAAAGCGGGGATTATCAGCAAATTATCTTCGACCTCTTTCAAATACACCCGACCTTCCTGCCATTCTAAATCGGCCTGGGTAATGGATTGGCCTTTGTCAAACTCCAACGAAAACTGGTCAGCCAACGGAATCACAAAACCATTAAAAAAGTCATCGTCTCGTACACTTCGTAGGCGAATAGCACCACCCAATTCCAAGAAGTGGCGGGCTACTTTGGCCGCCGCCGTTGACCGAAAACGGCACAACAGATTATCGGGCAGCACTACCAGCCAGTACGTTCCGACATCTTGTAATTGCTGAAAAGAAATTTGTTCGCCCGTTGGAAGCACCACAAATGCCTCCAATAAAGTCTCCTGCCCCGTCCGAGAGAGTTTAAAATGCAAATCAAGCGGGGTTTCCGAAACCTTTACCGCATGACCCGTATTTCCGTAACTGTCATTTTTTTTGTTGACCCGAACCACTTTTTCCACCAACATCGGAAACAACTTCTCCAGCACCTTGCCCGTAATTTCCAATGCTTCGTCGATGGCTTCGCTGGTGTAGTTCAGGTTCCAAGAATTGGTCGAAATTTTATGGCCACGTTGTCGAAGGGTTTCGTGCAAAAACTCTTGTTCCAACAAACGGCTGGTTTTGATAATTTCTAAGTCTTCCGTTTGGGTAGTCGGGCGCTCTTTGTCTCCCCACGTACTGCGGGTGACGTTCGTTACTTTTCCTGATTTAGCGTTGAGATTTCCCTTGGCAATTTCCAAGCGCATAAAGGGCAAGGTTTTTACCGAAAATTGCTCAAAAATATACACATAAACCAACCGCTCTTTGCCCGCATTTACGGGAACAAAAGGGCTATTGGGCTTCACAGGCAGGGTATTTTTTAGAATATTGTTCCATTCTACTCCCTCAATGGGCTGAATGCTTTTATCCAACAAAATAATTTCTAACTCCCCTTTTGAGTTGAATTTAAAATCAAACTTTCCCTCCAAATCATCTTCCAAGGTGTATCCATAACGCACCAATAAAGCGTTCTTTTCTGGGCTCCAATCCCGCAGCGTTTCGAGGTAATGCGCACCGTATTGTATTTTTAACCAAACCAATGCTCCCATCATGTGTTCGCACAGAGGCGTGCGAAGCTTTTGCTCACAACTGCACGACAGATGGACACGCCCTTTTTCCAAACGCTTCACCGTCACGGCATATCGTCCGTCTTTTTTTACATACACATCCAGCGTCTCAGAATCGTTTTCTTTCAAGACCGAAAACACATTCAAATAATGCCTGCGCCCCATCCAGTGCTGTGGAGAACAATGCCGTTGAATATAATGCTCCTCTAGCGACGGCATTTCAAGGGTAATATCCGTCATTGAGTGTATGCCTTTATCCTGAAATTCAATGACTTTTGGTGGTTGTGGGCGTTTACCATTGGTCAGGTCAATGATTACCTTTTGAAGGTCTTGCACCGACGCTTTCGGTTTTTTATTGTCACGCTCAAGGTATTCATCCAATGCCAACGACGCCGCCACGGCGTGCTTGCAAGGATAATGCTCTGAAGGACAATCACAATAACTTTGAACGCCCTCAGCATCGTCGAGGTTGACCAGTTCTAATTCATATTTTTCAAAACTAGACTGACTTTCAACTTCAAATTTAGCCCCATAATAATCTCCGTTGAAGGACGTCATTTTCACCCCTCCATTTCGGTAAATATCATTCCCTCGCTGCCGCACTGCCGTCGATGCTTCTCTTCGTAACGCTGCTAAACTCTCAAAAATAAGTCCTTTATAAAAAGCCATGAATATTGTAATCTCGTCTAAACTGTACTATTTTTTCTACCCACATTCTTCTAAACACGCTTCGGGCAAGTCATAAAGTTGATTTTCAACTTCTTTCATTTTAGGGAAATTGGTCGTATCAGGTAATACCCCGTAACGAAATGTGAGTTCTGCCAATTCATATTCGACGTTTTCTTTGGTTGCCCAGAGCAACGGAAACGCCACCCGAACTTGATACACTGTCCCTTCAATCACCTCATAGGGTGGTTTTTTGTAGAGGGTTGCAATATGAACCCGTACTTTATCTCCTACTTTGAAAGGAGACACTATTTCTGTTTGCGGAAATATCACTTTCATAATTGCGCGAATAACGATAAAACAACCCACCTTTGCAACGAAGTTCCGCACGGAATCGTAATATTGTACAACATCCATCAACGAACCAAATGCTGCGAACTCTATTCTTTGTTTTGTTTTGGGCAAACCTCCTCCCGGCTTCTTACGCACAAATCGACGACTATTACACTCCCCGAAGAAAGAGTAGTCCGATAATTTTCAACCACCCTGATTTGATAAAAGTTGACAACCATTGGTATATGAGCATCGAAGGAGGAGGAAAATGGATGGGAACCCATCTTAGTAGTTCGTTAACAGGGCTTATTGGGTTCCAAAAATCGGTCATTGATGGATACGCAGCGGCGCAATTTGGCTACTTGCACCACCTCAAATGGGGCATCGAAACGGGTTATATTCGCAATCCTTCGCGCATGGTATTGGCCATCAATAGCGCGCGTCCTTTTGTATATCGGATAGAAGATTTACAACATAGCATTCCTCTCCGCTTCAAGTGGCGGGTATTTCGACTTGGCAGAATCCAAAAAAAATCGGGCATGTACGTTGGGACAGGATTTGTCTGGACACCCACCCGAAATCGTACCCAACTCAATCAATTTGACTTGGCGGGGCTGGCGCGGGTGAGTGGTTCGCAAACCCAATTTGATACCCTAACTGTTGAAAATTACGCTTACACGACGGGCAAAGCAAAACTCGAATGGGAAGGGAATTTGGAGTTTGTCGGGCGAATTTCTCAGCATTTTGAGATTGTTGCCTACGGCCGAGCTACCCTTGCTCCTGCCTCAGGTATTGAGTCACGTACTGAACTGTTTGTCAATCGTATTTCTCAAAGTACTTCCGTTGCCGCATTAAAACCAATGACGTACCAATTTGGCATAACCTTTCGGTATTTATACGGCTTTATGAATACCTACCGAAGTACGTATGAAGAATAAAATGCTAATTATTCCTTTTGCGCGTCCACAGAAATATCCCCAACGAAACAACAAGCATCCCTAAAAACAGTAAGCTTAGATACAGGTTGTAATACACAATGGCGACCAAACAAAGCACCGCAAGCCCCAACGCCAAAAGAGGCACCCACGGATAAAAAGGTGTTCGGTAGGGTCTTTCCAATTGTGGCTCAGTTTGTCTCAAACGAAACAAACTTAGTAAACTTGTCAGGTACATCACCATTGCCCCAAGTACTGAAAAAATAATAATTTCGTCAGTTTTACCCACAAAAAGAGCCACCAAGCCCACAACTCCACCCGCCAATAATGCCCAGTGGGGAGTTCGAAAACGTTGATTTAATGCGGCTAGTTTGTGAGGTAAATAGCTCTCGCGCGCCAACGCATAAATTTGACGTGAATAGCTAATCGTATTGCAGTGAAAGGAAGCAAGTAAGCCAAATAATCCTAAACTTGCAAAAAGCTTAGTCCAGGCGTTATTTCTCCCCAAAGTAATGGAAAGCGTCTCTGGCAATGGATAATCCATGTTAATTAACGTCCGCCAATCGGTAGCCCCGCCACTCAACACCATCGTCCCCAAAGCAAGAATAACGAGCGTCAAAATACTCAAAATATAACCTTTGGCAATGGTTCGTTTGGGGTCTTTGACCTCTTCGGCAATCATAGCAACTCCCTCAATGGCAACGTAAAACCAAATAGCAAAAGGCAAGGCTTCGAAAACACCTCCAACAGTAATGGGGGGATTGTGCGCCACAAAATTTTTGGTTTTGTAAAACGGCCAAACTAATCCCATAAACACCAGCAGCTCTACTACCGACAACGCCGTGATAATCAAAGAGAAATTGGCCGAATCGCGCATTCCGAACAGGTTGATTGCGATGAATACAACGTAAGTGCCAACAGCTACGCCCATCACCGACAAATCGGGGTGTAAAAAATGGGCATAACCGCCTAATGCAAACGCGATAGCAGGAGGCCCCATGACAAAATCGACCAAGGTGGCAAACCCCGCTACAAAGCCCATGATGGGGCCAAAAGCTCGAAAGGCATAACTAAATGCCCCACCTGCTTCGGGAATAGCGGCGGTGAGTTCGGTATAGCTAAAAATAAAAGTCAGGTAAAAAACAGTGACAATGAGCGTTGCCACCAAAAAACCCAAAGTACCTGCGACGGCCCAGCCGTAATTCCAACCAAAATAAACACCCGATATAACCAGACCAACGGCAATGGCCCAGAGTTGGGGCGTGGTGATGACTTTATGAAGTGTAGGAGTTGGTTGTGAAGGCGGCTCGTAGGTGGGCATAGTAAAAAAATGGTTCTGTGGGTAATCCACAGAACCAAAGTAACCCTAAAAGTTAGGTTTGAGCAAGTATTTAGCGTAGAAATCGTCAATGACTTTTACTGCTTCCTCGGCGGTATCCACCACGCTAAACAGTTTTAAGTCTTCGGGATTGATATTACGTTCGGTTTCCAGCATGGTGTCTTTTATCCAATCAATCAGTCCCGACCAATAACTTCTTCCCACCAACACAATCGGGAAACGCCCGATTTTCTTGGTTTGAATCAAGGTCAAGGCTTCAAAAAGTTCGTCCAATGTTCCGAACCCTCCAGGCATTACCACAAAGCCCTGAGCGTACTTGACAAACATCACTTTCCGAACAAAAAAGAAATCAAAATTGATGTTTTTGTCGGCGTCGATGTACAGGTTAGAATGCTGTTCAAACGGCAGAACGATGTTCAATCCTACCGATTTTCCTCCTTGTTCAAAAGCCCCTTTGTTACCCGCTTCCATGATACCAGGGCCACCGCCTGTTATCACACCATATCCGTGGCGTACCAATTTGGCCGCAATTTCTTCCGTCATTTTATAATAAGGATGGTCGGGCTTGGTTCGGGCCGAACCAAAGATTGACACACAAGGACCAATCTTTGCCAACTTATCGAAACCTTCTACAAACTCGGCAAGTACCTTAAATATTACCCAAGAATCGGCTGTTTTTATCTCGTTCCAATTGCGATCTTCAAAAGCTACACGAATCCGATCCTCTTCATTCAATGCTTCAAATTCTGACATACTCATTTTGGTTTTTTAGGGTTGTTCTTAATGAAGACATCCGTACCTTTGCGGTAGGGATTACAATAACGAAAACTTTTCTAAAAATAGTTCTATAAATGGCTAAAAAAATTGCAATTGGAGGCGACCACGCAGGTTTCCCCCTAAAACAACCGTTGGTAGATTGGCTTATTCAACAAGGATATGAAGTAAAAGATTTTGGTACATATAGTGCCGACTCCGCCGACTATGCCGACTTTGCGCACCCTGTCGCACTAGCTGTAGAAAGTGGTGAATTTGAGGCAGGTGTGCTTGTATGTGGCAGCGGGCAAGGCGTGGCTATTACGGCCAACAAACACCAAGGGATTCGTGCGGCGTTGGTATGGGACAAACCTTTGGCAGAACTTGCACGTCAGCACAATGACGCCAACATCATCTGCCTTCCTGCACGTTTTATCAGTCAGGAAGTAGCGTTTGAGTGCGTTAATCTCTTTTTAAATACTGCGTTTGAAGGTGGTCGCCACGCAATTCGCGTTGGGAAGATTTCATGTTAGCTGTGCGTCGGGTTGCTCACAACCTGACATTGTTTAGAAGTACGTCGGGTTGCTTACAACCCGACGCACGCAATATGTGTGTCAGGTTGCTCACAACCTGACTTTTATTCATAAAAGAACAAATAGCCCAGTAATATCCCCGCAATTACTCCTACAAAATCCGCGATAAGTCCCGCCACAATCGCATAACGGGTGTTTTTAATACCTACCGAACCAAAATAAAGGGCAACGATGTAAAAAGTAGTATCAGTCGATCCTTGGAAAATACATACCAATCGACCAATGAACGAGTCTGGGCCAAATTGCTTCATGCTATCAATCATCAACGCCCGCGCTCCGCTTCCGCTGAGTGGCCGCATAAGTGCCACGGGAAGTGCTTCCGTAAAATCGGTATTGACGCCCATCAATCCTACTACCCATTTGAAACCATCTATCAAATAGCTCATGGCACCCGCATTTCGGAAAGCGCTGATGGCCACCAACATGCCAATAAGATAAGGCATAATTTTAACGGAAGTTTCAAAGCCTACTTTTGCCCCTTCAATGAAGGTATCAAAAATATTGACTTTCCGCACCAACCCTCCTACAAGAAATGAAACGATAATTGACATCAAAATCAGGCTTCCCGTTATTTTTGAAAAGGTTTCAAGCCCTTCTTTCGACAGACCAGATAAATACCAAAGAAGCAGTGCAATGCCAAACGTGATACCACCTAACCACCCGATGACTGTTCGGTTCCATAAGTTGATTCGTTGGTAAGAGCCCACAATCAGAATACTCACCAGCGTCGTTACGTACGTACCAATCAAACACGGGATAAAAATATCCGAAGGATCTTTCGCCCCCAAAATCGCCCGCTGCGCCATAATCGACAACGGAATGATGGTCAGACCCGAGGTGTGCAATACCAAAAACATGATTTGGGCATTGGAAGCCGTGTCTTTGGACGGATTCAGCTCTTGCAAACTTTGCATGGCTTTGAGACCAAAGGGCGTAGCGGCGTTGTCCAGCCCCAACATATTGGCCGAAAAGTTCATAATCATCTGCCCATTTGCGGGGTGATTTTTAGGAACTTCGGGAAACAGTTTATTAAAAAATGGCCCGATGATACGTGCCATAAAGTTGATGGCTCCCGCTTTTTCGCCAATGTTTAGAATCCCCAAAAAGAAGGTCATCACCCCCGCCAATGGCAACGCAATGTCCATCACGGCCACTTTGGCCGAGTCGAACATTCCCTCCACCATGAGTTTGAAAATTTCGGTGTCGCCCAAAAAGATTAATTTTAGCAACGCCACCACGAACGCCACGACAAAAAATGCCGCCCAAATATAATTCAATGCCATAGGTATAGGGTTTAGGGACTACGTTTAATTACGCAAATGTGTTGATTAGACTTTCCAAGTTTTGTTTTTGACCTAGCTGAAACTTGGAAAGTCTGGCCAATTTATTTTCCAATTAGTTTTTTGGCAAAACCATAGGTATGAATCAAAGCCAACCACGACTTGCGTTTGAACAAATCATAGTAGTAAGAAGTCGTCACTGCCGAACTGAATTGAATCTGTCCAAACTTCTCATTGATGTATTTTTCGGCGTTTCGTTCGGCATTCCAGTACGTTTCTGAGCTCGAATTGGCCTTGGTTCCACTCCCTGTGGTGTCAAACGCCGCGTGACGCGTATAATCTTCGAGGGTCAAATGGCGAAACGTATATCCGCGCTTAAACATATCGTGCGACCATACCGTAGCCGTGTCAACCCCGTTCCAACCTCCTCCATAACACCCGATATCTCCATTGGGAAGTGTTTCTTTGCGGTATTTGTCAAGGTCAATCATGGCACAATATTCGTTCAAACGGCACTCGGGCAGTATGTGCGTGCGGCCATTACGAATTACTTTCAATTGAATATCGCGGCGCGGAGTAGCATGAGCTTCGGCGAGTGCAATGGCTTCTTCAGTCGTTGGCACATATTGCTCAAACATCTTTGAGTTACACTTGTTGCCCCAATCAGGCCCAGCAGGGCAGCTCCAGCATTGCCCGATTGACCCCACTCCTACCAAGTTTTTTGGGCCTTTTTCAAACTCCTTGAGCATATCACCAATCATATCGCCGTAAAAAAGCATGTCGTTGTGCATCACCACCAAGTATTTTTTATCTGATACCTCAAGCGGGTATTGGTACATGATACTCTGGCGAAAACGCGTATCAACCTTGGCCCGCTCATGGTCGCGTACACCCAGTCCTAAAAAATAATGCGGGTATTGCACCACTAATTTGACAGACGGGTCGTTACGGAAATAATCAATGATTTTAAAAATTCCCACGTAGTCGTCGTGGGGTTGGAGTCGCTCGCGGGAAAGGTAAATTTTATCAATGTGCTGGCCACTGTACTGCATCAAAGTTTTAATAGTGACAATGGCTTGGTAAGGCTTGCCGTAAAAAGCTATGCTTACATCTACTTTTTGACTCATTCGGGAGGAGTTAGCGGTGGTTTTTATCCGTTGATGGTTAAAAAATCAAAAATCTAAGTTCCAAAATTACGACGATGGCGTGATTTTGCCAAAGTAACTTGATTTTTCATAACTTTGTATGTGATTTATAAACTTCAATACCCTTGAAAGAATACGGTAGTAACGTCCAAAAATTAGCCGATTATCTCGTTTCCATTCCTGAACGTGATAAACGAACCCTCCAAGCCCACGTCTTGGTAGAATTAATGCGTCAAATCCACCCTAATATGCGTGATGGTCAAGATTATTCTCAAAAACTTTGGGATGATTTGTACATCATGACCAACTTTAAATTGGACATTGACAGTCCTTTTCCTCCTCCATCGCCCGATGCCGTAGGAAAAAAACCGCTCCGAGTTCCTTACACCCAAGAGCATATTCGTTACAAACAGTACGGCAAAAACTTGCTTCTGCTCGTTGATAAAGCCATTAATTGTACAGAACGCGAAGAAAAGCTCGCATTTATTTCGTATTTGATTCGTCAAATGCGCACTTTTTACAATACTTGGAACAAAGACAACCCCGAAGACAATGTTGTATTTACCCAACTCGATGAAATCTCGCAGGGGCGTCTGAAAGAAGAATTGGCTTACCTTCGCCAAAACGGATTGGTGGACTCGACGCCTCGCGACAAAGGAACGCACGTTGAACGCTATCAACGTAACTTACAAAACAATCGCGGAAGTTATCAAAGCCACAATCGCGACCGTAACAACAATAACCGTAATAACAACAACGGCAATAGCAATAATAATAACAACAACAATAGTAACAATAACGGAGGAAGTAGGAGTAGTAACAATAACAACAATAAGTTTCGGAACAACAAGAACAACCGAAGACGCTGATTTAGATCGTTCGAGACGGCACAAACGCCGTTTCACAATTCATTACTGACATGCAAATTCAAAAAAGCAAACGCCTTGAACATCTACGGTACGATATTCGAGGCCCCGTTTACGAAAAAGCGCTAGAACTTGAAAGCCAAGGGTACAAAATTGTTAATTTGAACATTGGAAACCCCGCCCCTTTTGGTTTTGACGCACCCGATGAAATCATTCACGATATCATCCTCAACATTCGTAACGCCCAAGGGTACGTTGACTCTCGGGGATTGTTTGCCGCCCGCAAGGCAGTAATGCACTATACCCAAACCCAAGGAATCAAAGGGGTCGAAATCAATGACGTTTATATCGGAAACGGCGTAAGCGAGCTTATTGTGATGGCCATGCAGGCTTTACTCAATGAAGGTGATGAAATTTTAGTTCCATCACCTGACTATCCTCTTTGGACGACTTCGGTTGCCCTTAGTGGTGGAAAACCTGTTCACTATATTTGCGACGAACAAAGCGACTGGAACCCCGATTTGGAAGATTTGGAGAGCAAAATCACGCCACGTACCAAAGGGATTGTGATGATTAATCCCAACAATCCGACGGGTGCTGTCTATGAAAAAGAGGTCATTCAGAAAATAGCCGAAATCGCCGAGCGTCATCAGCTAATTTTGTTTTCTGACGAAATCTACGACAAAATTCTATACGATGGAGCCAAGCATTACCCCGTGGCCACGATGGTTCACGATACGCTTTGTGTCACCTTCGGAGGACTTTCTAAAAACTACCGCGCGGCGGGTTTCCGTGGTGGTTGGTTGATTTTGAGTGGGGCAAAACACCGTGCCAAATCCTACATCGAAGGCTTGACATTTTTGGCAAGTATGCGTTTATGTGCCAACGTTCCAACGCAATACGCTATTCAAACCGCTTTGGGAGGATACCAAAGTATCCAAGACTTGGTTCTTCCGATGGGTCGTCTTCACAAACAAATGAACTTGGTCTATGACCGACTAACTGCCATTCCTGGCGTAAGTTGTGTAAAGCCCAAAGGTTCTTTGTACGTTTTCCCTAAAATCGACCTGCGTAAGTTTGATTTTCAAAACGACGGTGACTTTGTCTTTCAATTACTTTCTGAGCAGAAAGTACTTGTTGTGGCAGGTACAGGCTTCAATTATATTCACAATGACCACTTCCGAATTGTATTTTTACCGTCAACCGACGAGCTAACAATTGCCATGAATCGGATAGAACTGATGCTCGATGAGCACCGCATCCATGCGACCAAGTCGGTAGAAGAATATTTGGTCTAACATAAAAAGCACAAAAAGCGGTGGCAGAGCAAAGCTCTACCACCGCTTTTTTTATATGGGCAAGCGTTGTTTTATTCCCCAATCGCTTTCATAAATTCCTCAACGTATTGCTCTCCCACTGGAATGACGGCTTCCCCGATATGGATTTTCAGGTTACGTACCGATTGGATTTTGTCAAGAGAAACAATGTACGACTTGTGTATCCGCATAAACTCATGGGATGGAAGCTTTTGTTCGATTCCCTTGAGGGTCATTCTAGTAATCACTGGGTGACGCGCCGAAGACAAGTAAATCTTCACGTAGTCTTTCAAACCTTCGATGTACAAAATTTCGTCGTAACGGATTTTTACCAAAGCGTAGTTTGCATTCACAAAAAAATGCGTCGAGGTTTGCTCGGTAGGCGTTTGCTGGTGCAGTTTAAACAAATCGTAAGCTTTATTGACCGATTTCAAAAAGCGCTCAAAAGCGACTGGTTTCAACAAATAATCTACAACGTCCAACTCAAATCCTTCTAGCGCATACTGTTCATAAGCCGTAATAAAAATCACCATCGGGGTAGTGTTTTGCCCCTGAATAGATTTTAAAAACTGAACACCCGTAATGCCAGGCATTTGAATATCCAAAAAAATCAAGTCGGCTCCCTGTTCGTGCAAAATATCCATGGCCTCAAACGCATTATGACAACTTGCTACTAGCTCCAAAAAAGGCACTTGGCGAATGTTATCTTCTAAAAGTTCGAGGGCTAGGGGTTCGTCATCAACCGCTATGCAACGTAGCTTAGGCATGTTCATTGTTTGTTATTTACTTCAAAAGTATTTCTAAATCTGTCACAAACATAGCCTTATCTTTTGAAATTTGTAACGTATGGGTTTCTGGATAGAGCAATTCGAGGCGACGTTTTACGTTGGCCAACCCAATTCCTGAACTATTATCCTTGGCTTCCACAAAATCGGCATTGTAGCGATTTTGTACTTTGAACCGTATTTTATTGTCACCCGACACCAGCATGATTTGAATAAAAGGCTCACGAATAAGCCCTGTACCGTGTTTAAACGCATTTTCTACAAACGGAATCAGCAGCATGGGCTCAAGCGCTAGGTTGTTGTAGGATGTATCAAAAACCATGTCCACCTTCACTTTGTTTCCAAAACGCAATTGTTGCAGCTCCACATAACTTTTCAAATAATTTATTTCTTTGTCCAAAGGAATTTTTGAATCGTCCGAATCGTACAACATATAACGCAGCAAATCCGACATTTTGACAATCATTGGCTCCAACAAATCTGACTTTTTTCGGGCCAATGCCGCCAAGCTATTCATCAAATTAAACATAAAGTGCGGACTAATCTGCGAACGCAAAAACGACAATTCCGACTGTAAGCGCACTTTTTCTTGTTCGTTTTGCAGGCGATGTTCTCGTTGATAATCGCCCAATAATCGAAAACAAGTACTAATGCCAAACGACGAAATCAAGGAATAGAAAGTGGTGTAGCTAAACCAAGTTTGGGGCGGCATTCCCCACATCCAGTAGCGAAAAAAATACGTAATCGTAAGGACTAAAATCAGGGCAAGCACAATCACCAAAATATATACGCCGAGCCCTCGCTTTTTGAATAACCTTGGCAATAAAATTTCGGAGTTGGTGTAAAATAATAAAACTGAGAAGAACTGACTAAAATAAAAAATTGTCTGCCAAATTCGGTCCTTTTCATCTTGCGACAGTTTAAGTTGAGAACTCGCTAAGGCGTTGGCTTGCTGCTGCGATTGTATCAACAAAAAGGGCAAAAAGATAAAGCAAGCCCAGAAAAATATATGGGTAACCACCACCAAAACTTGCCTCCAGCGGATTTGCTTGGTGCCTGGTGGTACTGGTAACGAAAGAGTCGTAGTAGATGTCATGGTAAGTCAGTAAGAGATTTTAAGCTTATGAGGTTAAGAGAGATATTCTTCAAAAATTATGTAATGGTCGTTTTATCTTTTTGAAAATTAGCAAATAAAAGCCACGATTTCAATAGGAAGCGACGTTTCGGGAAAATGATTAGACAAAGTAGGGCATCATGCCACCCATTGAGGTATTTTAGCATTAAAAATATACCTAATCTTCAAAAAGGGCGCTTATTCCCATCATTTTGATAGGTAATTTCTTGCCAAGTAGCTAAAATAGTACTACTCTCTGGCAATCGTGACACCACAAAAAAGGGAAAAGATAGTTAGGTTTGTAAAAACTTAAACCCACTCCAACCATGCAAACTTTTATTAGGCGCGCTTACCAAGGTTTGGTTATGCTTCCCCTTTTAACTGGGCTGTTGTCCCCTATTTCAACCTTCAGTCAAGGAACGGCAGAAGACTACCAACGCTCAGAAACGCTTAAAAACAGGCTCAAAGACAAAGTCTATAACGCCCCTGCTCAGGTATTTTGGTCAAAATCGGGAAAAATCGTTTGGTACGTAATTCAAACCCCTCGCGGAAAAGAATTTATTTCGGTAAACCCGCAAACCAAAACGCGTCAGTCGGCCTTTGACCATGAGCAATTGGCCCAACAATTGGCAACGTTATCAAAAACCGACGCCAAACCTTTCAGCTTACCTTTCAATTCCATTACATACGTCAAAGACGACCAAGAAATCGAGTTTAGTGCAGAAGGGTTTGTTTGGACGTACGGGCTCACTACCAAATCTTTACGCAAAAAAGAACCCATTCGTAACGACCCACAACGCTACTGGGCAGCCGCACCCAACGACCAACCCGAAAAACCCGTTTACTCTCCCGATAGTTTGTGGACGTCGTACGTCAAAAATCATAACTTGTACGTTCGTTCGGAGAAAACAAAAACAGAATCACAACTTACCTTCGATGGCTCCGAAGGCGAATACTATTCAGGTTATGTACAGTGGTCGCCCGATTCTAAAAAACTGGTAGCCAACAAAATACGCCCAAATCAAAAGCACCTTATCTATTTTGTGCGTTCGTCGCCCGAAGACCAGCTCCAACCCAAACTCGAAAGCCGCGAATACCTCAAACCTGGCGATGCGTTACCGATTCGTCGCCCGCATCTTTTTTTGGTGGAAGAAAAAAAACACATTCCCATCGACGACGCGCTGTTTAATCATCAGTACAACATTTCGAGGATTGATTGGCGCAAAGACAGCCGCGCTTTTAGCTTTGAATACAACCAACGAGGTCACCAAGTGTATCGGGTGTTGGAAGTCAATGCTTCCAATGGGGCAATTCGAGCGCTTATCGACGAGCAAAGCCCTACTTTTATTGATTACAGCGGAAAAAAATATCGCTACGATGTGGCCGACGGCAAAGAAATTATTTGGGCTTCTGAGCGTGACGGCTGGAACCACCTTTATTTATACGATGGTGTGACGGGCAAAGTAAAAAAACAGCTAACCAAAGGTGAATGGGTGGTGCGTAACGTAGTAAATGTCAACGAAGAAAAGCGCACCATTACCTTTGCCGCCAGCGGCATGAACCCCAAACAAGACCCGTATTTTACACATTACTACCGAATCAATTTTGACGGTACTGGGCTTACGCCACTTACTTCCGAAAATGCCAACCACACGGGCGTATTTTCATCTGATAATCAACTGTTTGTTGACACCTATTCGCGGGTGGATATGCCTCCTGTCACGGTTCTGCGCTCAGCTACCGATGGTTCGGTGGTGATGGAGCTGGAAAAAGCGGACATTTCGGAATGGACAAATGCGGGTTGGAAAGCCCCTGAAGTATTTACAGCCAAAGGGCGTGATGGTAAAACAGACATTTGGGGAATTATTATCCGACCGACCAATTTTGACCCCAACAAAAAATACCCCATCATTGAAAATATCTATGCAGGGCCGCACAGCTCGTTTACGCCCAAAACGTTTATGACCTACAACCGAAGCATGTTTGAATTGGCCGAACTTGGGTTTATTGTGGTTCAATTAGACGGCATGGGCACCTCCAATCGTTCCAAATCTTTTCACGATGTATGCTGGAAAAATCTCAAAGATGCGGGCTTTCCCGACCGCATTTTGTGGATGCAAGAAGCGGCTCGCAAATACCCTTCGATGGACGTAAGTCGGGTGGGGATTTATGGAACGTCGGCGGGAGGACAAAGCTCAACAGGAGGATTGTTGTTTTATCCCGATTTCTACAAAGTAGCCGTTTCTTCATGTGGCTGCCACGACAACCGTATGGACAAAATTTGGTGGAACGAACAATGGATGGGCTACCCCATTGGCCCACAATACGAAGAATGCTCTAACGTGGTGAATGCCAATAAACTCCAAGGAAAACTGATGCTTATTTTGGGAGAAGTGGACGACAACGTTGACCCATCATCGACGATGCAGCTCGTCAATGCCCTCATCAAAGCCAACAAAGATTTTGATTTTCTGATGGTTCCCAACATGGGCCACTCAACGGGCGGCGAATATGGTGAGCATAAACGCAGGGACTTTTTTGTACGCCATTTATATAAAGTTGAGCCACCTGTTTGGAAAGAATAATAAGTTAGTGTCGAGTGGAGAGTGCAGAATGTCGAATAAGGGTATTAAATTCGACATTCTGCACTTGACATTCGACACTTAAAAAACAGTTTTTATTCTCCGAACTACTTCTTCTAAGGTAGCTCGTGGACAGGCAAAATTGAGACGAATGAAACCTGCCCCGTCAAATTGTACCCCGTCTGATACACCAACGCCAACAGCTTCTAATTTTTGGGCAAAATCAGCAATACCCGACTCCCGCGTATCAATCCATGCCAAATAAGTCGCTTCCAGAGGCACCATTTTCATGCCCTTCAACTGGTTGATTTCCGTCAATAAAAACTGGTGATTTTGGCGAAGGTAGTCCAACAATTCTTCGTGCCAAGCGGCGCCGTCGCGGTAAGCTGCCAAGGCCGCTTCGTAGGCATAAGCCGATAGCATAGGCATGAGCCCCGCTTTGGTTTTGATAAATTTGGCCCGAAGTTCATCATTAGGAATAATGGCCATAGAGCAGCCCAAACCTGCTATGTTGAAAGTCTTACTCGGTGCTAACAGCGTAATCGTTTGCTGTGCCGCTTCAGGGCTAAGGGTAGCAATCGACAGGTGATTTTTGGCTTTGTCGAGTAATAAATCACAGTGAATTTCGTCCGAACAGATGACGATGTTGTTTTTAAGACAAATTTCAAGCAATTTTTCTTGTTCTTCTTTGGTAAAAACCGTCCCTGCGGGATTATGAGGATTACACAACAAAAACAGTTTTGTTTGAGACGTAACCGACGCTTCTAACGCTTCGAAATCAATAACCCAACGGTTGTTTTCTAGTTGTAACGGCACTTTTTGTAACGTACGACCTGCCGCATGGGTTTCTAACATAAAAGGGTGATAAACGGGTGTCGCGGTCATCACTGCCTCGGCTTCGGTTGTCACCGTTCGGATAGACAAACCGATACCTGGCACCAAGCCTGGCAACCACACAATCCAATCTTTTTTTACATCCCAGCCATGGCGGGTTTTTAAACGTTCAATAACGACGTCATAAAGCTCATCGGGGCATTTGGAATACCCAAAAATGCCATGCTCAGTCACTTTTTGTAGCGCCTCCAAAATAGGCGGGGCGGCTTGAAAATCCATGTCTGCTACCCAAACAGGAATCACAGCTGGGTCAGCGTATTTATCCCACTTATAACTATTGGTATTTCTTCGGTCAATAACTTGGTCAAAAATGCTCATTATTAATGCGTTGGTTTATCTTGGGCGGGTGCCGAGGCGTGATAATCGTGGCGTATCATCTCGGCATATTTATCCATCAATTCCATGACCCGGTTCCGATTGGTTGATTGTACAATCAGCCCGACATGGTATTCTTCTTTCATTTGCCATACAATTTCGGGATCATTAAACGGCGACATGTCGGGCCATTGCTGACGTGCCAACGAGATAATGATGCCTGAGTATAAATTCTGAACTTCGGGCAGTTCATAGTCTGCATTGATTGCTTTGGCATGTTCTATAAACGCCCATTCTTTCCACAAATTAATTCCCGACGAATAATCGACCATTTCGGCCAAGTGCGCTCCACCCACCCGTGAGGCCGTTTCGAGGAAATAAAACTCCCCATCTTCGTAACATTTAATGACCTCCGTGTGAGAAGCGCTGTAGTTCATTTGGAAAGCTTTCAGCACTTGTTCGTTTACTTTCTTGAGTGCTTTGGCATCTTTGGTACCAAACTCAACCGTCACCGAACGAAAAATTCCACCTCCATGTGCCACTTCAAACGGCGTATTGAGGTATTGACTACTTCGTTCAAATATTACTTTTTTATCCAACGTCAGTGCATCTACGTGATAGACATCACCTGGCTTAAATTGCTCAATCAGAAACATGTGCCGTTCTTCCCCAAGGCTATGAATGGTGTTCCAAGCTTCGTCAAAACTATGCACTTTTTTAATACCTGCCGCAGAGGCTTCGGCACGAGGTTTGATTACCCACGGCGCCTGGGTAGCCCTCAAATATTCCGTAATTTCCACGTCGTTGAATAAGCCCGTAAAAGCGGGCACTTTAATTCCTGCATCACGTGCTTGTACGCGCATCGCCAATTTGTCCCTAAAAAAACGTGCGGTGGTTTGTCCCATGCCTGGGATTCGGAAATGTTCGCGCAAAATGGCCGCTTTTTCCACATCAAAATCGTCCAAAGCTACCACACGGTCTATTTTTCGCGTGCGCATGATGTACGCCATCCCCTTGATGATATTGTCAAAGTTCGACAGTGTATTGGAGTCATCCTCTAAATAAAAAAATTCGTCAATCGACTCGTAAGGCCATTCTTTCCCTTCGGTTCGTCTGGCGGTCAGTAAATATACCGTGTTGCCAGCCTCTTTACAGGCCCGCAAAAAATCACCGCCTTTAAAATAACACGTAATACACAAAAACGTTAAACTCATGGGTAGTTAAGGTTTAATCAGAAAACGTTAGTATTGTAGGAACTTTTCAAACTTACAAACTATCAAACATTCAAACAAACACCACTTGTGAATTTCCCCTTTTTCGTAGCTCGTCGTATTAGAGAGCCTCAACAAACCACTTTTTCTGCGACGGTGTCTCGCGTCGGAATCATTACCATTGCCTTGGGTGTAGCAGTCGGAATTGTTGCATTATCAGTCTTATTTGGCTTTAAAGATACTATTTACCAAAAAGTCTTCCTCTTTGGCTCGCACCTTCAAGTCAACAAACTTTCGCTCAATCAATCTTTTGAAAGTGCGCCTCTCCCCCTTCATACCAAGCCTTACGACCAATGGCAACAAATCAAAGGGATTCGACATCGGCAGGCAGTAGCGCACAAAGCTGGCATCCTAAAAACGCCCGACGAGCTTCAAGGTGCGGTTATCAAGGGCGTGGGGCGCGATTATGATTGGAAATTACTCGCCGAAAATTTGGTAGAAGGGCGCGTTATTCAGTATTCTGACACCGCCTATGCCAACGAAATTATCGTCAGTCGCATCATTTCTCAAAAACTCAATTTAAAACTCAATGATGAAGTCTTGATGTACTTTGTACAAAATCCACCCCGCGTTCGCAAACTGAAGATTGTCGGCGTGTATGAAACCAACCTCGAAGAGTTTGATAATCAACTGGTTTTAGGCGACATCGGGCTGGTTCAGCGCCTCAATGGCTGGGGGCCTGACTCGGTAGGTTCGTACGAATATTTTGTCAAAGATTTTGCCCAACTTGAGCCTACGGCCAAAGAACTTTACGCCCAACTTCCCAGCTACATGCGCCTCGAACGGGTTACCGACAAATACCGTCCACTGTTTGAATGGTTACAATTGCTCGACCAAAATACCATGGTCTTGCTCGCTTTGGTGTTTTTTGTGACTTGTTTCAACATCGCTTCTGTGTTGTTGGTAATGATGATGGAGCGTACGCCCATGGTAGGGCTACTCAAAACCCTCGGTAGTCCCGACAGCCAAATACGTCGCATTTTCTTTTACGTGGGGCTGCAATTGACTTTGAAAGGCTTGATTATTGGGAATGTCGTTGGTTTGGGGCTTTGTTGGCTTCAAAGCAAGTTCCAAATCATCCCGCTCGACCCCGTCAATTATTTCATGAACACCGTTCCAATTGTTTTTGATTGGCCATCCTACCTGTTTCTGAATGTCGGGATTTTGAGCGTCATTACGTTGATTTTACTCATTCCAACCCTCATCATCAGCCGCATTCGTCCTGCCCAATCGCTGGTTTTCAAAAAATAGAGGTGTACGAATAAATGCAGGATGTGGTAACATTCTTTTTAAAACACATAGAAAACATTAGAATAAACACATAGTAAACATAGACTATTTGCTCAAATACCTTTTCTTGAACGACAAGGGGTTTTCACCCGTTACTTTTTTAAAGGTTCGGTTAAAATAAGACAAGCTATCAAAACCGCATTCAAAGCAGGTTTCCGTCACGTTTTTGTCCATCAAAAGCAGTTTTTGGGCTTGATTGATGCGGTAATGATTTAAAAATTCGGTAAATGTCAAACGGGTCATTTTTTTAAAATACCGACAAAACGCAGGGATACTCAGGTGGCACAAACTCGCCACCTCTTCCATCTCAATTTTGTGGTGAAAATGCTCGTCGATAAATCCATAAAGTCGTTTTAGGCGTTCTTGGTCTTTTTTAGTATATTGATTTTCAACGGGTTGATCGTGCAATAAAGTAATATCCGAAGCATTGGCCAATCTTTGCAGTATTTTCAATATTTCCAAAAACTGCTCAAAAGGTGGCAACCCCGCCAAGTGTCGCATTTGTTCTCCAATCATTTGCTTGGTATCAGCCCCAAAAGCCAAACCATGTTGCGCTTTTTGAAAAAGATGGGCAATGCTCGACAATTCGGGCGTGGTCTCAAAAGCAGCCCCTAGAAAATCACTTTTGATGTGTAAAACGACTTTTTCATAGTCGGATTTGATGCCATAATCAAAGTTAAGGTGCGGGATGTTTGACCCAATCAATACCAAATCGCTCCCAATAAAACGCGAAATGTGTTCACCAACGTGCCGCATTCCACTTTCTGCCTCAATATAGACCAGTTCCAGTTCAGGATGAAAATGCCAATAAAACACGTCGCTAAGGCGCGGGTTGAGAAGTAAACGAAATGAGCTATTTGAATCGGGAACGAAAGCCTCAAAAACAACCTTCATACGAAGCAGTTTGTCTATTTTTAACTTTAAAATTATCTAAAAATACTATTTATATCAATATAATTCAAATTTATGCAATTATTGGCGAAGATTTTAGCGGCTTCACTGCGCTACCTTTGTATCATTATTTCTACTCAAAATAGTACATATCATGGAAACACAAGCACAAACAATGACCCCAACCATGGCGCCAGTTAAAATGGCTAATACTAACCACGAAGACATTCCTGGTAACCCATCCACTGCTACAAGTAGTCATTTGACCCTCAACGACCGTTCCAATGGAGAACCTTTGCGGGTGTTGAGCGAAGAAGATTGGCAGTTTTGGATTCATAACGGCTACATTGTTATCAAAAACGCCGTTCCTCGCGAGCAAGCGCTCAAAACGGCAGAATTTCTGTGGGAGTTTGAAGAAAAAGACCCTAACGACCCCGAAACTTGGTACGCCTCTCCCCGCGCCGATGCGGAACGCCGCCCGATGAAGATGAAGGAGTTGATAGGTACGGGGATGGTGGAAGTGTATAACAATCAACACCTTTGGAACAACCGCCAAATGCAACGGGTCTATGATGCGTTTGTGGATATTTGGGGCACCGAGAAACTGTGGGTGACCATCGACCGCGCCAACTTAAACTTCCCGATTCGCCCAGGTTTTGAATACAAAGGCTTTATTCACTGGGACTATGACCCCGAAACAAAGCCCCAAAACGTGCAAGGTGTACTGGCTTTGGCCGACCAAACCGACGAAAACATGGGTGGGTTTCAGTGCATTCCCGAGCTGTACCGCACCTACGACACGTGGAAATTGACCCAACCCGCCGACCGTAATCGTTTCCAACCAGATGTAACTGGTTTAGAAGAGCACATCGTCAAAGTAAAAATGGAAGCGGGTGATTTGCTGATATTTAACAGTACCCAACCGCACGGCATCCGCCCCAATTTATCAGGGAATAAAGTTCGGATAGCCCAATACATCTCTATGATGCCCGCCGAAGAAGAAAACGATGCTCTGCGCGACTGGCGCGTCAATTCGTGGAAAAATCGGATTTCGCCCGAAGGCTATGCCTTCCCAGGCGACCCACGTAACTGGGAACAAACCAAGTACGGCGTAGCCGAATTGAACGACCTTGGCAAGAAGCTGCTAGGACTTGAAAAATGGGTAAATAGTTAAATGAAACAGGTTGAACGCATTAAAATATAGGGAGGTATTTCATTGCTCCAGCGAGGCTACTTTTTTTAATGCGTTTAACCTGATTATTTTGCTGTCAGCTCAGATAGCGCGAGGCTCCGCCTCGTGATAATTATCTTTAGGCTTCTAGCCTTATTTTACGAATCCAGCACCTCCATATTTTGTATTTATTTTTGAAAACTTCCTGAGTCCACAACAGCCAAAACACTTATTTTCAGCACACTACAGCAATTCCTTGGAAGTTAGTGAGAACTTTTCTATTTTGCCAATTCCAACGCAAAAGTTGTGTATAGTTCCTTCATTTTATTGGCCTGACAATGGGCTTGGGAACAAGTTTTGCTCATGCCTTTTTGGGAATTGCTACCTCAAATATGTCGAATGACGAATCTACAAAATTTCGAATGCACTCTCTTGTGTTGAGCAGAATGGGACATATCGGAATGGCGCTATTGATCATTTCAGGTCTGTATTTAATTACACCATACTGGTCAATTTTGCCATCATCTCCCTTATTAATTCTCAAATTAATTTTAGTTTTAATACTCGTCACATTGATTGTCCTTATAAGCTTCTCGACAAAAAGGGCAAAAAAAGGTGACGCGGAAACTGAATTGAAAAAAATGGAACAATTTGGCAAATTGACGCTAATTATTGGTTTAACAATTGTGGCTCTCGCTGTATATATTTTCCATTAATGGGCAAAGGACTTTCTGTCTGACCCTAGAGAATAAATGCGACATAAAGATTTAACAAGCCAGAACGATAAGCTCATAATAACTAAGATTTTTTCTTGTGCTTTGCATTTGAATAATTTTGCCTAACATGGAAAACAAAAGAGAAGGCAATATTTACGACAAAATCGTAAAAGAAAACATTGAAAGCATTATACCTGCTTTGATGAATAGCGTTTTAGGTTTCAAAGTCATTGAATCTGTCGTAATCAAGGAAAAACTACAACACACCAAAGAAAAAGAGGCAGATGTTTTGAGAATCATCACTGACCCAAGCGGCAGGAAATTTATCTTACACCTTGAATTTCAAGTAGATGACTACAAGAAAATGGTGTATCGGATGATTGACTATTGGGGTTTACTCAAATCAAAGTACCATTTGCCAGTCAGGCAGTTTGTAATCTATATTGGCGACAAGGAGCCAACTATGAAAACGGTACTTTCAGAAGATGGCAACTATTTTCAGTTTCAACTCATCAACATCACCCAATTTGATTATTTACGGTTTCTTAACTCAACAAACCCCGAAGAAATCATTTTGGCAGTTTTAGGCGACTTCGGCAACGAACAGCCAGAAAAAGCCCTTTCACATATCATTCAACGACTTCAAGAAACCAAAACTGACCAAACATCGTTGCAAAAATATTTTAGACAGTTGCGTATTCTAGCAAAGCTGCGTAAATTAGACTTAAAATTTGACGATATGATTCAGAACATGGCAAAACACCTTGATGTAGAAAATGATTATTTCTTCATCAAAGGACAAGATAAGGCGCGGCAAGAAGAAAAAACAAGATTCATTACTTTTCTTTTACAAGAAGGTAGCCGAACTCTTGACCAAATAGCTGATGTAGCAGATGCCACGGTGGACTTTGTGAAATCTGTCCAGCGACAATTATCAGCCAAATAGACACTTTGAATATATAACCCAATATGCACTTAATACAAAAGCCGCCCTCGATAAGCTTTCGGGGCGGCTTTTGTGCTTTTTAGCTACTTAATTAACTTTAAACGTCCTTTCTTTCACGCCCAATACTCCTGTAGAATTCATGCCTTCTACCCGAATTTTTACGTCGGTTTGGGCGTCTGAGGCAAAAAAAGAAACCTTGGCTTTTCCATCTTTGTCAGTCTGAATCATTGGAGACCAAAACATCGTCGCTCTAAAATCAGGCTGAACGTGTTCTGGCATGGCTTTGTCATATTTTGGCGCATAAAATTCTCGCACGGGGCTGTAGCCCAGTATTTTCTCCGTAATCACCCCTTCGGCTTTATCTTGCGTCCAGTCATAGTTAGAGCCTCCTCGTTTTGTTAAAATCGCAACTACGCCCCCTCCCCCTTGGCTACCATAAATAGCCGCATTGGCTCCTTTCAAAATATCGACCGCCTCCACATCACTTGGAGGTATTGAGATAATCGCATCTTTGCTCACGGCCATACCATCCAGCAAAAACAAGGGCTCAATCGCTCCGCTAAAGTTGGCCGCTCCTCTGATTTGGATGGAGCGATTCATGCCACTTCCCGTCACTTGCACCCCAGGTACTCGCCCCTGAATAACATCAAAAATCGACATCGCTCCTGCCGTATTCATGTTGTCAAATTTTACGGTATTGCTTGGTTCTCCATACATCGCTCGGCGCGAATCGTCTTTGATGGGGTCTGGCCGTTTGGCTTTTACCACCACTTCATTCAGCAACTGCTCGCGACTGGCCCGAATTTGGCGCTCAATTCGCAAGTACTCTTCAGTACGCTTGAGGTATTCTGCCAATTCGTTGGGGTCAAATTCGATGGGATTGAAAGGTATCTTAGTAACAGACACTTTTGCTGGTTGAAAAGGATTGAGCATAATCGAAAGGTTTCGATTTCCGCGCTCTGTCATGGCCTGTACCAGAACTGTTGTTGTGTCTCGAACATCCAAGTCATAGACCAAAAACTCGCCCGTTTCGGCCGTTTCGCCCATCAATACCGACCGCGTACTGTCTTTTTGAACAAGCATGTACGTCAATTTCACCTTTCCAGGTTGTTTTTTATTCATACGCGCTACTTTTCCCGAAAACGAAATACCTTGTTCTACATAAAATGGCGCATGGGCTAAAGAATCTTTCAGTACTTCGCTCCAGTTAAAACGACGCCACCCTTGCGTCATCAGCAAAATATCCAACTGTGCCGCCGCATTTGGGTTTGTTTTGTCAAAATAATAACCAGGCTGCTCAATGCTTCCTTTCAAATCCGACGTAAGCAGGATATACGAACGAATCGACAACGCATGAGGCTCTTTTTCTAGCACTTGTTTGGCATCGGTAGCCGCCAACGAAAAGTTGCCCATCACGGGTTTTCCCTCGGCGTCTTTTGCCGTAATCTCAAGTTCTACTTTTTCCCGTGGCTTATATACATTTTTATCGCTTGCTATTTCTAGCTCAATCTCTCGGTTTCGTTGGATATAAACCAGTCGTTCTGCCGTTGGAAGGTTTTTTTCATCAAAAAGTGTGATGTGCGTAATACCATCGTTCAAATTAGCGCGTGGGATGTTAAATAAAACCGTTTTTTTGGCCAAAGTAGCCTTGGCGGCATAACCAACTGCCCCGCGGGTATGAACAAAAATCGACATTTCGGCCGACGGATTCAACGGTTTGTTGTGGCGCACAATCACCCTTACGTTGTCTTTGTTAGACAAATTATCGACTGTCACCGTAAATCCTTCTTTTTTAACCTTGGGAATAGGGTATTTCACGTACTGTCCGTTAGGTTTTCGTACTTCAATACGGTATTCTTGACCTGCTTCTGGCATAAAGCTAAAAAATCCCATGCCTAGGTGCGACGTCGAAAACCCAGCCAAGGTATCATTCGCCTGATTTACCACCGCTCCCGTAACTCCAACGCCTTTACCCAACACATTGACCGCTTTGAAAGCGACTCTTCCTTCCAGACCTTCCACCAAATCGCCACCTTCGGGCATAAATTGCACATCAATATCATCCGCATTCTGTGGTAGCGACGTAACAGGTTTGTTAGATTTTAGCACCCGCAGATCGCGATGGAAGTAAAAATCCTCCGAAAAATTGCGCATCCATTGGGTGTAAGCACGCAGTTGGTACTCTCCCTCTTTCAGCGAATCGGCCAAGGCCATTTCACCATGGCCAGTTCCTCCGTTGAGGGCTACTTTTTTGAGCAATACAACTTTTGAAGTCGCTTTATCCACCAAGTCAACGTACAAAACACGGCTTACCGAATCGGCCGCATGGCTGATTCCGTACACCAAATAAGCTTTAAACCAAATCGTTTCCCCCGTCGAGTAGTAGGGACGGTCGAGGTGCAAATACGCCTTTTCAGCAGGATAGGTTTGTTGGTACTTTTCAAATTTGGCGACCAATTTGTCTAACCACTTGTCTTCCCATGGAAGTACATTGACCCCCAACAACACCGCGCTAAGGGCAACTAGAATAAAACTACGATACATGGCTGTACACTATTTTGGTTTAGATTTTAGAAATAACGCAAGTATAACTAACTATTATGTATTTAGCAACAAAAAAAACTAACCGAATAGTAAACTGTCAAAATCGTATAGTAAACCGACCAAAATATGTCACTTAATCAACACCCGTTCGGACAACCGCCGTCCGTTCACTTCTACCTGAAGTAGGTAAGTACCCGTTGGTAGTTTTGAAGCGTTTATTTCACGCTCGTTTATCCCTTCTTTGAGTAGAACCTCTTCTTTTGAATGTACTTTTCCTACGAGGTCGGTCAGAAAGATGGAGGCTGCTGTACTCGTCATACTTTCAACTTGATAGTAAATTTTTTCGTGAGTAGGGTTCGGAGTCACTTGTAGGCTTTTCAATCTATATTCTTCCTTTACGGACGTAATTGTATTCAAATCAAACGAGCACAAAAACACTTCGCGGCCTTTGAGGGTGATTGTTTTTTGCCAATTTTGAAAACTTACATTGATGATTGTTTCTTGGGTATCCGACGAAACATAGGGATTTTGGGCAGCAATCAGGATGTTAGACCCTTTTACAACGCCCCGCCAAATGGGCGATTTTGTTTTCGATGATTCAAGGGCAGGCGTGGGAATGACCAATTGATTTGTTCCCTCAAAAAATTCTTTAAACTGCGACAAACGATACAAACCACCAATAAAATATTCATAACTGGCGTAGTTATCTTGGCGGCTCAAATCAACGGGGGCATCCCAAAGCCAAAGCCCTTTCGCCCCCGAAAAGAAAGGAAAAATGGCGGTTGCCTCTGCCACAAACGAAGGCACAAAAGGCACTGTTGGGTTAAACGCATCGTGGTAGCGCATCCAGATGTAAGGAATCACGGGTTTGTCGGACCACGCCCGATTGGCCTCAATAACAAACAGCAAATACGCCAAGTAATCTTTGCCCAAAGGAGAGGTATTGTAGTCGTAATAGTAATAACAAGAAGGCGTGAGCAGGTTGAGTTGATTGTAAAAAGGCCCTCCAGGCTGCCCCGACGTCGAGTCTTTCATCACGTGCAGTAGCAAATTGGAGTTGGTTGTCCAATCTTTCCAAGTTGTCAAGTCCATGGCCAACCAATTGGTAAAGCTTCCCCGAATCAAAGCATCGCTGTAACTCCCAATTTTAGTAGTTTCCACTGATTTTTTTCGCAAAAAATCAACGGGTGCGGCATATTGTCGCTGCATATCGCGCTTGTATCGTTCCACAAACTGCGCATCGGTCAAGGAACGGTAAACCTCGGGAATCCTTGGTTGGGTTTTTATCGCCGCTATTTCGCGGTCAGTATCAAAAATCCGTTCGATGTCCAGTCCAACTATACTGTATGCCAACGGTTTCCCTCCTTGCGAATCTTGAAAAGCATCGGCATGACCCCGAAGTTGGTTTTCCCAAATCGAATTATAGAGGTTTTGATCATTACCCCAAGGACTCCGTATAGCTCTATCAGCCCAAGGTTGGCTACTGGCTTCGGTGGCTACGTGATACCAAGTAAGCGCTCTTTTTTCAAACGGCAACGTCGAACTTTCATTTCCCGAAAAAGTGGCTAAATGGCTAAATCCACGACTAAGTGGGAGCGATTTTGTGTCGCCAAACCGTGGCCCTTCATAAATAATTGTAAACGGCAGCGAAAAAGCTGGAAATTTTTCCCATTCGATGACGTTATTGGTACTGACAGGGGTCCATTGAAACGATGAAGTACATTCTTGTGCCTTTAGCTCCCTCATTGTCGTTATTCCATACCCTATCAGCACAAAAACAATTCGAGCACGTAAATCAATGGCTCGAAACGGATTCCTAACTCTGTTTTTCAATCGTATTATCGTTTAAAGTGAAAACTGCGACGTCTGTCAACCAATATTCGTATATCTGGGGTTTATCCTAAGAAAAACGCTATTTTTGTGTACAAATTTAACCCGTATTTAGAAGCTATGAAAAAGTGGTCGGTTCTTTGTTTCGTTTTTGTGTCACTATTTCTTGCAAGTTGCAAGAAAGTAGAAGTAGGTGATACCCCAACAACTCCCGATGCAACGGTGAGCGTATTGACAACCAACCCCTGGAAAGTTACTAAGATTACTGACCTCAACGGTAATACCATTGACAAAAACTTACTACCGACTGATGTAAAAAGCTTTTTTGAAGTCTATATCTATTTTAAAGAAGACAAAACGGTTCGTGCACTCGACCCCGTCGCTCTTACGGTGCAGCAAGGTGGTGCTTGGGATTTGTTAGATGACTCCAAAACGCTGTTTATCGACTTAGGCAAAACATTTAAGGGAAACTATCCCATTAATAAGCTAGAAAGAGCTCGGATGAGTCTGCGTCATACAGCCGTGTATAATGGGCTTAATTTTGACGTCTATTTAGAACTTGTCCCCGCAATTTAATGCCATCTCACCCGCTTCGGTTTGAAACAGAACCTCATTTTTTTCTGTCGGCAGAAGGTTGGGGAAACCCAACTCATCCACCCTTAATTTTACTTCATGGTGGCGGGCAAACGCGTCATTCGTGGGGAGATACCGCCCAAAAATTATCGAACCAAGGTTGGTATGCCATCACATACGATGCGCGTGGACACGGAGAAAGCGATTGGTCGGCCACGGGCAACTATTTGGTAGATGGCCTAGTTGCTGATTTAAAAGCAATTATTCACCAACTTGGTACAAAACCTGCCCTCGTTGGCGCTTCTATGGGTGGGCTTACCGCCATGGTGTTGGACGGCGAATCGGACGAATCGCTCGCCTCGGCCATTGTCTTGGTGGATATTGCGCCCAAAGCCGAACAAAAAGGAATTGAGCGCATTTTTGCCTTTATGAGCTCACACCTTGAAAGTGGATTTGGCAGCTTAGAGGAAGCCGCCGCTGCCGTATCAGCCTACTTGCCACAGCGCTCAAAAAATTACGACCCCAGTCGGTTAGAAAAAAATCTCCGTTTTCGAGAAGGACGGTATTATTGGCATTGGGATCCGCAAATGCTCAAAGTGTGGAAAAATGCTACGCCCGACCAGCAAATTGCGTACGAAGAACGCCTTTATCAGGCTGCCCAGCAACTAAAAGCACCCACGCTTATCGTTCGTGGTGGCATGAGCGACGTCGTAAGCGAGCGAGTCATGGCGGAGTTTTTGGATGCCGTTCCGCACGTTCGGAGCACCACCGTTTCGGGCGCAGGGCACATGGTTGCGGGAGACTCAAACCATGCCTTTACCAACGCAGTCATTACTTTTTTGGAAGAAGTATATCCTAGCCATACCCCTTAAAACAAAACGCCACCGCGTTGTGCGATGGCGTTTGACAAATATTAATCTTTTACTTTGCCCCAACCCAAGGTCGCTACCATCCAGTCGGGTAAATGTGTTTGTTTCTTTCTTTTTTTCAAATTGAGATAAATTCCCAATTTCTTCACAATCGGCACTTTGTGCGTTTCTACAAACTCAATCAGCGTGCCATCGGGATCTTCTACGTACGAGAATCGTCCTGCGGCTTCGCCCATGTCAAACGAATCGGCGCTATCGACCGTAAACGGAAAACCATTGGCTTGGCACTGGTTCTTGAGGGCGTCCATGTCAAGGGCATCAAAACAAAGGTGAATGAAGCCTGCATCGCCCCAATCGCGGTCTTCAAAAATTTTGCGCGGCGTCCGATCCAACGCTTGTACCAGTTCGATTTCGATACCACCCAGTAACTTACCAAAAGCGCCTACTTTACCCAAAGTTTTGCGCAACAAAACCCGACGAAAACGTTGCTTTTCGACGCCTAAAAACGCAAAATCCTCGAAAGTGCCCGTTTTGTCATAGACGATTTGGTCGATTTGAAGCGTTCCTGCGTAAAAAGAAATGGCTTTGTCCATGTCACTTACGCCAATCACCGCTCCGCATACACCTCCTGTTAGATGGCCATTGGGACGAAACCATGAGTCGTTGGGAACAATTTGAAGAATGTTATTTCGGAAATCGCGCAGCCAAAACTGCTTGCGATTTTCGGGAGAAGCACCTAAAGCTGATTTTTTCTCTTTGCTGCTGAGTTGGGTATAAAACGTAGGAACGTCAAGGCATTTAATTTTAATGGAGAAAATTCCTAAATCACCCAACACAGGCTCAAAAGTAGGTTCAACTGGGACGCGATTTTTGTACTGCCAAATTTCGACACCTCCGCCGCCCGCCATGTTCAAGGCCATGATGGCATGGCGACGACGGACTTCACCTGAGGTATAGCACGTCATCAATTTTGCGTCTGCTTCATCATTAAAAATGGGGACATTCAGGCCAAGTGTTTTTCTGTACCACGTAAAGGCATCATTGGCGTTTGGAACACCAATACCCACTTGTTGAATTCCGCTAATTAGTGCATTCATAAAAGTAGAGAAAGAGGGGGTTGGGTTATGTAATGATGGCTAATATAACAAGTTTTTTTTAATATGAAGACAACTTATCGACCTCTTTCCCCCATTTGGGGTTCGGAGTTTCGCTCATTTCTAATTCTAAAACGCCGCCATTTTGAATTTGGTCGTGGGTCAAAAACGCTGTTTTCAAAGGTTTTCCATTCAACACCGCCGACCGAATATATCTATTTTTAGGGCTTTGCTTTTTGGCAATAAGTTGAAAAGATTTCCCATTGGCCAACCGCAACGTGGCTTCCTCCACACTCGGGCTTCCCAGTACGTAGTAGGGCTTTCCTGGACAAACTGGATAAAATCCAACCATGCTAAAAACCAGCCATGCCGACATTTGCCCACCGTCTTCGTTGCCGCTCAAACCGCCCGCATCTGTCGAGTACTCCTCTTCTACCAGCTGCCGCACCCATTTTTGGGTTTTCCAAGGTTCGCCGCCGTAGGCATACAAATACACCGTGTGGTTGCCTGGCTCGTTGCCATGCCAATACTTCCCTTGTTCAAACATGGTATCCAATTTTGCGATAAAACGCTCACGTCCACCCACTTGTGCAATTAAGCCTTGGACATCGTGCGGAACAAACCAAGTGTATTGTGCAGGAGAACCTTCCGTGATAAATGGTACCCTCGTGGCAAAAGGGTCAAAATTTTTGCTCCATTGCCCATTGGCATAACGTCCTCTTGCCCAGCCCGTTGCGGGGTCAATAACGTTTTTATAATTCAATGCTCGGCGGCGAAGTGCCTCATAATCTGCCGTTTTTCCCAACGCCTTTGCAAGGGTACTCAGACAAAAATCATCGTAGGCATACTCAAGCGTGCGCGAGGTTTGTTCGCGCTTGTGAAACGCTTGCCACACGGAATCTTCGAGCGGAATGTAGTTGTATTTCAAATAGCTCACCAACGCCCTACGTCCCTTGCCTGCTTCGTAGCTTTTGGGGTCGGCATTGGGCGTAAAGGCATTTTGGTGCAAATAATGATAGCCCTTTTGAACATCAAAACCGCGAATCCCTTTGGCATAAGCATCGGCCATGGCCGACGCCACGTGATCGCCTATCATAGCCGCCGTAAAATGATTCCAGCACGGGAATATCGGCATCCATCCGCCTTGTTCGGCTTTGGTCACCAACGACTGCATAAAATGCGACGAACGCTGGGGTTCTAACAACGTATGGAGCGGCATTCCAGCCCGAAATGTATCCCAAAGACTGAAGTCACAATAGTAGTCAAATCCCTTGGTTGTGTGGATTTCGCTGTCATCGGCAAAGCCTGGATAGCGCCCATCGACGTCTGAAAAAAGCCGAGGTGTGTGCTTGGTATGGTACAACGCCGTATAAAACAACGTTTTTGTCTGCTCGCTACCTTTGATGGCCACGCGGCCTAGTTCTTTGTTCCATGCTTCGGCGGCTTGGGATTTGACTTTGTCCAAGTCCCAATGCGAAAGCTCGTTTGCGAGGTTGGTGCGCGCGCCTGCGGCGTCCGTAAAGGAGGAACCCACCCGAACATTCACCACGGGGTTGGTTGTTACATCTATTTCTACATAAGCCCCCACCGACACCCGATTTCCAGCCCCCTTTACTTTTTGGCTACGGGGTTGAACTTCTCCGCCTTCCCACGTTCCGTAGTTTTTGAACGGTTTTTCAAACTGAATGACGTAATATCCGCTAAATCCTGCCGATTGTCCACTGCCTTGGTAAATACGATGAACTGGGTTATACACCACCAGTTCGTTGCGGTCGGGCACGATTTCGACGTAGCCCTCGCCTTCATCGCTGTTGGGTTCAATCAATAAGTAAGCAGGTGCTTTGTCCTGAAATGTAAATTTCAACAACCCCGAACGCTTCGTCGCCGATAATTCCGCTTTGATGTGCGCATCAGTTAGCTCAACCGAATAATAAGACGGCGACACCACTTCTTGTTGGTGCGAATACGAAGCAGCACGATCTGCGGGCGCAATTCTGAGTTTGCCCGAAATCGGCATCAGCGTCAGGCTTCCATAATCTTGAACGCAACTTCCGTTGAGCCAATGGGTAGCCCGAAAACCGTTGATTTTGGGGTCGTTATAGTAATAAGGAGCAATACACTTGGTTTCGGTCGCGCGGGTCTGTGGAGTCCAGGTTGTCATACCATGCGGATGACCAATGGCAGGCGCAATTTGTCCGCGCAACTCGCTTGCCCCTTCACTGTGTCGGCGAGCGCTTTCGGTGGTAGAGGGAGCCGAGCCAATCAAAGGATTGACGTAATCCACGGGTGTTTTCTGGGAAAAACAAACAAGGGGCAACAGCCCCATCACTAAAAGAAGTTTCATTCCAAATCGCAAATGGTTCAACTATACCTCTATCTAAATAAGAAAATCTTCACAACTACTCACTAAATCAGGAAAAAACGAGCGAAAATAGCTTTCGTACAGCGATTCTCTTTGGGATAATTCTTCTCCTGCGTTTTCAATACCTTTTAAAAAAGCAAACCGATGCGACATTCCCCGAAACGAACGGTTCATTCCTTCGATAAATTGATAATGGTACAACCAGTCGTATTTGATCATCGAATCGACCAGTGACCCCGCATCTGCGGGCAAAATAGACCGATTGGTTTCCAAGATTTGATAGACCTCTGCCACAAAGTCAGGCAAAGGCTGGGCGTGATAGTCGTGAAAATGTTTGGCCAAAAAATAATCAAAGTACATGTCCATGACCACGCCCCGATACTTCCCAAAAGTCGGGGGCAGTGCTTGGCGGCAGGCCAACCCCACGGGATGGGTATCCGTAAAAGAATCAATGTGTCGGTGAAGAAGAATACCCTGTTTGACGGGTGTGGTGTAATGCGCATTTCGAGGGTGGTCGAGGCGGCCTCGCACAAAATCGCCCAATAAATTGCCCACAATCAGCGGTTTTTGACCAAATGACAAATAAAAATGTGCGAGATAGTTCATGGTGTTTTGTTAAGCACTTACGGCCGAATGATGACGTTCGACTTGCACCCCAAACTTCCGCAAAAACTCCACACCTTCGTCAATGCCAATGCCTTTGTAAGCGGCATAAGAATCCAAATAGATAACCCGTTTGATTTTCATGGTATAAATCACCCGCGCACAAGCAATACAAGGCGAAAGCGTCACATACAGGGTCGTACCTTCGAGGTTAGCGCCATTTTTGACGGCGTATAAAATCGCATTTTGCTCGGCGTGCAAAGCCAACGAGCAACTTCCTTTCGAGTCGCGCGGGCAACCCGTTTCAGGAAACTCTTCGTCGCAGTTGTGCGTTCCTGACGGTGGGCCGTTGTAGCCAATCGAAATAATCCGTGTATCTTTGGTAAGGACAGCCCCCACTTGCGCTTTAATACAATGCGAGCGCCGTGCTAAATTTTGAGCCAATTCCATAAAAATATCGTCGAATGCGGGACGTTCCTGTGAAGCCATAAAGTTTGAATAGAATACCGTGATTGAACCAGCGAGAATCTGCAAAGTAACAAAAAGAAGAGGTATGAAGCATGTTTTAAAGGCAATTATGCACTGCCTTTTCTTGGGATGGTTGTTTCCAAACGTGATTTTGGCGCAGGTTCAAACCTTGACACTTCAGCCTGAACGCTTGAGTATCAGGCCCAATGGCTATTATATTGCGCAGGTAGTGGATGAGCGCGCCGTCACCACCAACATTGGCAAAATTTGGAGTCGCCCACAGCCCATGACGGCCGTGCTGCAAGGAGGAACGGCCAAGGCCCTTGAAGTTTTTTTGAACCGTGCCTTCAATCCAACCAAAACCGACACCTTGGTGCCGATCATTGTCGTTATCAAAGAACTCCGCATCAGCGAAACCCTTACGCCTGCCAACCGAGTCAACGGTGAAATCAAATTGGGGCTCAATTTCGAGACATATCGAGAAGGAAAACGAACAGCGCTGACAGGCGCAAGCGCAGCAAGTACCTACACGCGCTCGGGCGTGACGCCCGAAGATGTCATCGAGTCTATGTTAAGAAAACTCATTGAAAATCAACTCAAAGGCTTTAACAGTTGGTTTTCCAAAGGCATTAAAACTTCCGACGTATTTGTGCGAGAGGTGAAGCTGATTTTTGAAGATGATTTACCAATCTCCGACGGCGACACGCTGTATTATCATTTTGAACGCCCCTTGGTGTGGAAAGATTTTTTGGGCGCCCCCAGCGTATTAAGCCGATGGGCAGCCCAAATTTTTACCAGTTTTGGTTTTGAAGCCAGGTCTTCCGTCAGCAATCGGGTGTTGGAGCTACGGGTGAAGACCAAAGTTTGGATGGATAAAACGATTTCGTGGGTGAGACAAGACTCAAAAAATGACTACGTGCTTGATCACGAACAACTTCACTTTGACATCACCCGTTTGGTTTCGGAGCGCTTCCGACGGCATTTAAAAACGATGGCCATTTCTTCGGAAGATTTCAGCAGCGAAATCCAGTACCAGTACATCGAATATTACCGAAAACACACCGAGCTTCAACAACGCTATGACGAGGAGACCGCCCACGGCATCAACAAACCCCAGCAAGCCGAATGGGCAAAAAAAGTGCGGGACGAATTGCGGAGTTACGGCATCAAACCCGCCCGCCCGTGAGCATTACGCTACTTTTTTAATCCAATTTAGCACATAGCCAGCCACTTCTTCCCAGCCTTTTTCACCCGCTATGAAGTGACTTCTGCCTTCAAATTCCTTGAAGTCAACAAGGCTGTTTTTGTCTTTGTACGAACCTGCGATACGTTTTGTAAACGAGGAGGCAAAAATCGCATCTTTCGCTCCGCCAATAAACAACAAAGGTTGGTGTGGTTTTTTGAAGTCGATGTTGGCAAATGAACTCAACAGCGTATCACGGGCTATTTTTCTACTTTCAGGAACTGCAATTTGGTCGTACAAACGGTCGCTTTCCTCTTTGGTATAGTTATTAAAAAAGGCTTTGTGATACCATTCTTTTGTGCCAAGATAAGGCTGATTTCCTTTGAAGAAATTGACAACGGGCAGTACAATTTTAACCGTTGCCCAAGGCGCCAACACGTTTTTTGGAGGAGCGCCGTCGATGCTAACACCCGCCACGGCTTTGTCCATTTCAATCAATTTTTGAACCACTAACCCTGCCAACGAGTGCCCAACCACGATGGGTTTTTCGGGAAGGGTGTCAATGAGCTTCACGATGTTCATCACAACATCTTCAAAGCCCGTTTTAGTCAGGTCGGGATGAACCGTTGTGCGCAATTGCGATGGCGCTCCTTCATGCCCTGGATTGGCAGGGGTATAAACTTTGTACCCTTGCGCTTCAAAATAAGTTTTCCATTGTTCCCAGCTTGTGTTGTTTACAAAAAGCCCGTGAATAAGTACGATTGTTTTGGTCGATTTCATGTTCGTAAGTGTTTGATTTTGATGACACAAAGGTCTCACCCAGAACTGACAATAATTTTAACCTGGGTTAAAATCGCATTACTTACGCGCCAATCTTTTTCGGATACGGCTCAACGACGGCCCTTGTATTCCTAAATAAGAAGAAATATGGTACAGCGGCACATTGTTGAAGATGTCGGGGTGCTGCGCTATCAATTCAAGGTAGCGTTGTTCGGGCGATTTAAACAAAAAACCTTCCAGTCGTCCCATGCTGATATTGAACGCCTCTTGGGCCAGCAACCTCCCAAACTTTTCCCAAGTATGAGACTGTTTGTACAAGGTTAGCAGGTCAAGGATATTGATAAAAATCACCGTAGCGTCGGTGAGTGCTTGGGTATGATAGTCGCAGGGGGCTTGGTTGATAAAGCTTTTAAAAGACACCACAAAGCCGTTGGCCGAATACAAAAAAACGTTTTTCTCCTCTCCCGTTTCTTCATCAACAGTAAACGACCGAAACACCCCCGACGTGACGAAACCCAAATCTTTACAGATGGTGCGATGTCGATTGTAGTACTCTCCTTTTTTGTAGGTTTTTGGTTTCCAATACGACGCAGAAAGCCCAAATTCTTCGGCAGTTAGGCCCGCAAACTGTTGGAGTGCCATTTGTAATTTTTCAATGTCTGTCATTTCATTGGGTGATTTAGAAACTATGGCTTATCGTTTAAAATTAGAAGTAGATGGCCACAAAAACAACAACCCGCACGAGAATCGCGCGGGTTGTTGGTACTATTTGGAAACCTTACTTACTTATTGAAGAATCCACATGGTTTTGTTGTAATCGTCGTTACCAGCGTATTGCGACTGAATCGCGCTGTTTACGTTTGCCGTGTTGTAATCAAGTTCTTTCTGTGGATAAATCCAACGAACTGGAAACTTGTCGGCAGGTACGTTCAAGTTTGACTTAGGATTAAGCGGGAACACTGGGAAACCAGTACGACGGTTTTCATAAAACGCATCAAACGGTGCGTGAAGCATAAATGTGCTCAAATAACGCTGCGTGATGATTTGTTCCAACTGAACCGCTTCGCTTGCCGTCGTTTTCAACTTCACTTTATCAGAAGCCACGTACGCATCAATGTACGCATCGGTCATTTTACGTTTGTGGTGGAATAGCTCGTTGTCAGGCGTAAATCCAGCCGTAAACTTCATACTTGCCTTGATACCATCGGTGTAATGCGTGCTTGCCGAGCTTGTAATCCAGCCGCGTAGCGCACCTTCGGCCAACATAAACTTAGCCATGGCGTAGCTCAATACATACACAGGCTCCGCGTTTGGTAATTCTAAGTAGCGGCTATTTACGTTTGAATAATCCTTACCCCCAAAAATGGTTGTCAACTCCGCATAAACCATCGAAGGATCGAAACCTAAATACGAATCCCAGCTATCAATCGCCGCCCCTTTCGAGATTTTAACTGGCGAAGGATCGGCGTAGTAGAACAAGCGATAATCCTCCAACGCTTTGAGTTTATCCACTACCACGGTTGTCATCATGGTGTATAAGCGCGTCGTGTTGCCCAGTTTGTAGAATGGATAACGTTGCCCAGCCAAGTCCGAATAAGTTACTTGGAAGTTATCAGCGTTGCTTTCAAAGATAGGCTTGGTCGTAACGATGGTGTTAAAACGCTCTTTTACTTTCAAATCGGCCTCGCCCGTTTTGCGGTACAAATGCAACAATACTTGGAGCTCAAAGGTATTTACCAACTTTCTCCATTTGGTAATGTCTCCGCCGTAGATAGGATCACCGTCGAATTTGATACCAGCAGCAAACAATTTATCCGCTTCCTCTAGTTCGTTCAATACCCCTACCATTACTTCTTTCTGGGTCGAATATTTAGGGTTCAATGTCCCTTTTTCACCCAACAATGCCTCAGCGTAAGGAATATCTCCCAACTGCATCGAGAGCCAGAAAAACTTATTCGCTTTTACAAATTTACCAAGAGCCGTGTAAGAGTTTTTGTAAGCCCCCTCAGGTGAAAGTTCAATCATCTTATCGACGTTGTTCAACACCGCAAGGCCGTCAAAACTTGCTCTCCCAAGGTAATTGTATTGGGCGTTTTCGGGAAATTCCATACGGATGATGGATTTTCCGTTCATCATAGACGAGATGCTTCCGAGTGAGTTTCTCGTTACATCAAGGATCAGCGTAGTGGCCAACATAGGCGCCGACGCTTTGGTCGCCGCGTTGGGATTGGTATTGATCTCATCAAAGTTTGAGCAACTGCTCATTGACAGACCCGCCACCGCGATTAAAAAGTATTTTTTCAATGTAAATTTCATACCTAATTCTTTTTAATGTGATGCAATTGATTCTTAGAACGTCAACGTGATGTTACCACCCATGTAACGAACTGATGGCGACGTCAACTGCGTATCGTCTGCTTTGTCTGGGTCAGCAAAACGGAACGCTTTTGTCCACATCCACACGTTTTGTCCCGTCAATGAGATTGAACCAGAACGCGCTCCGAGCAACTTAGCTACGTTTGATGGAAGGTTATACCCGATGGATACTTCTCTTAATTTCAAGAAAGTTGCATTGGTGATACCACGAGTACCATCACCGTACGAGCGAGCATAGTCTTGGTACGACACTTTTGCTTCGTTTGGTGCAAACACGCGGGTATCGCTGGTGATGTTACCAAAACTATCAAACGTGACAGCACCTGACTTCACAACCACACCTTGTCCGTTGAAAGACTTGTTTTTGTTAACCACTTCGTCGTATCTCCATTGGTTGTCCGAATCTGGGTGCGCCCCAGTATCCCACATTTTGAACGCAGTGTAGTTGTTCAATACACCACCCACGCGGCCGTCGAAGTTCACCATCAAGTTAAATTGTTTGTACTTGATGGTATTGGCAAAGCCCCACAAGAACTTTGGATCAGTATAACCACGCAAATAGCTAACATCGCTCAACAATGGCAAACCATTGGCACGGTGAATAAGGCTACCCGAAGCTGGATCGGTCAACCAAACACGATCCGTGTAAACATCCATACGTCCACCAGCTACTGTCCACGCATTTTTTGCGGAGTTGGCCGCGATGTCCTTAAAGTAACGGTGGTTATACGAGTAGTTAGCTACCGCATCCCACTGCCAATCTTTGTTTTTGAGGATGGTTGCATCCAAGCTCACTTCCAAACCTCTACGCACGATGGTTTCGTCCCAGTTGATAAGGGTAGTATAGAAACCAGAAGCTGATGACACGTTGGCTTGTGTCTGACGGTTGTAAGTGTATTTGTTGAAATACGCTACGTCTAATTTCAAGCGTTTTTTCAAGAAATACGCTGCCGTTCCGATTTCCCACGTACGGTTAGTTTCAGGAAGGATGTTTTCGGCGTTACGAATCGTGGTTGGATAAGAAGCTGAGTTAAAGGTATTCCAAGCTCCAATTGTCGTTCCGTAAGTTTGGTTAGTGGCATAAATATCTAAATCTGACTTCGACAAAGTCCATGAACCACGCAATTTCCAGAAATCTAACCACGAAGGCATCGTCCCCAACACTTCACTGATTACGAAGCTACCACCCACCGATGGGTAGAAGTACGAGCGTGAGTTTTTAGGCATGGTAGAGCTCCAGTCATTACGGCCTGTTGCATCCAAGAAGAGCATGTTTTTATACGAAAGCGTTAACTTTGCGTAGGCACTGTTTACTTGTTTAGCACGAGTTCCTTTGCTGACATCAGGAAATCCAAGAGCCGTATATCCAACAGAAACGTTAGGGCGTTCAACCGAGTTATTCAGCGAATAATAGCCTGGAATCAAAATACCACTACGTGTTGAACTATACAAACTGTTGTTGTCCATTTTATAGATAGCCGCACCTAACAATCCATCAACGTTAAATTCGCCAAAGTTTTTATTGTAGGTCAACAAGGCGTCTCCGTTGAAGCTATAACCCGTACTTTTGTTAATCGAATACAATCCTGGCGTATCCCAACCACGGTTTGAGAGAATGTTTGGTGGGTTACGTTTGGTTTCATCGTTGTTATACAAATCAAAACCTGGACGAATAATCAAATTAGCTCCGTCAAACAATTTGTAGGTAGCAGTAAGGTTGGCATTCAAACGGTTTTCATATACTCCCCACACTTTTTCGTTGGCCATTAAATACGGGTTGTCGTACCAAGCCTTGTAATGCCAGTTTTGCTGAACGTCAGGAATCAACCAGTAGTTGTCTTTGTAATCGGCCAAACGATACTCAGGCCCCATCCAAATCAAGATGTTGTACATATATCCTTGGTCGCTGTAACCCGCTCCCATAATCTGCGGAGCGTCACGTTTGTTGTAGCCCATTTGGCTCGACAACTTGAAGCGATCTCCTACTTTCATTTCACCACTCAACGTAAAGTTGTAGTTGTTCGATTTCAAGTTTGGATATTGTCCTTTGTTATAAATGTGCGTCAATGACGCGCGGAAACTTCCATTTTCACCCGTTTGTGCCACGCTGACGCTGTTGTTGGTAATCAAACCAGGCACCAAGAAATCCTTGAAATTGTCTTTACCACTAGAGGTAAGCTCGCGCATTTCCATTTGCTTGGTAAAGGGATTCCATTGGTTAGCCATGATACCAGCATCCAATTTTTGTCCCCATATATAGTCGGTAGGGTCATACACGCCCCCAATACCCGCGCTGTATGAGTGCTGCACTTCAGGGAGCATCAAGAACCCTGCGTTAAACATGTTGTTGGTGTTTACTGTCACCGTCAAGCCTTTATTAGTACTACCTTTTTTGGTAGTTACAATGATGGCTCCGCTCCCCCCGCGAGAACCGTACAAGGCCGAAGCAGTTGGGCCCTTCAAAACGTCGATACTTTCGATGTCATCTTGGGCAATGTTGTTGAGGGAGATATTATTATAAGGTACACCATCAATTACTATCAATGGTGTCTCACCCCGCAAATTGATGACGGGCATCTGGTTAAATTCCGTACTGTTTCGTACCCACAAACCAGCTACTCTACCCGTAAGTGAAGTACCTACGCTTACCCCTTTTACCGTTTGTACGGCAGGCCCTGCTACTTTTTGAACAGCATAACCCAGCGATTTTTCTTCACGTTTTACCCCAAGCGCCGTTACCACGACCTCGTTCAAGATTTTGGTATCGGTGGTCATTTTAATAGCAAGTGAAGTTTGGGTACCTACCACAATTTCTTGCGAAGCGTATCCAATAAACGAAATTGAAAGAACCGCTTTGTCGCTTTTCACCGAAAGTTTAAACTTTCCAGTAGCGTCCGTAAGCGTACCGTTGGTAGTACCTTTTTCTACCACGTTTACCCCAGGAAGAGGCTCACCATTTTCATCGGTGATGGTTCCAGTAATGTCTTGTGCTGCTTTCTGAGTCCCCACTTTGTGCGAGGGAGGGGTGGCAGCATACGCCCCCATCATAGTTGAACTGGTTAGAACAGAAAGCGAAAGCATTGAACCCGCTACAAATAAAAATGGGTTCCTGTCTTTCAGCAAAATGTGGGAAAGTAATGTTTTTCTCATTTGCTTTTTATTGAGAGTTGGGAAATAAAAAAACAAAAAATACGAATCCACGCGTAAAAACGGTGGCAAAGAAGGGCAGAAACAGTGTTTGGGTGGTTGTTAGTAAAGTTAGTTTGTGAATGGTTTATTTTAAAATGATGAGGTTGCTAATATACTATTTCTTTTACATTCATAAGCAAAAGTGGCGCAAAATTAGTTTAGGCATTCTACACACAAAAGCCAAAACCATTATCAAAATATTAACTCTAATGAGTCAAAAGCTTGTTTTTATTCAAAAAAACAATGGTGATAGTATAGGTAAATTAAACTATAACCCTTTCTTTTTTATCCTCTGGCCTCTATTTTCTATTAAAATAAAAATACACTTACGGTATCTTTTTCACTAAAACAAGGCGTAATTGAAATTATCTAAGAAAAACACTTTATTTGACGGCTATTCTTAAAATTTTTGCCAATAACTCACCTAATACTAATACTGCTCAATGGTAAAAAAAGACTACTTGTAGTATGTTATTTTATTGTTAAATTTCATTTTCAATCTTAACCTTCAACCTACTTCTAACCTTCTCTATCCTAGTGAAACGTTTTATACTTTTCTCGTTTAGCCTCATTTTTGGATTAATTTTCTCCCTTTCTGCCCAAGAATTGTCCGTCAAAGGGTTTAAACAACCCGTCGAAGTCATTCGTGACCGCTGGGGAGTTTCGCACATTTATGCCCAAAATGAGCATGATTTGTTCATGGCACAGGGTTACGTAGCTGCATCCGACCGTCTTTTTCAGCTTGAGATTTGGCGGCGACAAGCCACGGGCACGGTGGCCGAACTGCTGGGTGAAAAAGAGCTAAAACGCGACATTGGCACTCGTTTGTTTAAGTTTCGGGGTAATCTAACGACCGAGCTAAACCACTACCACCCCCGTAGTGCGCAGATTATCAAGGCATTTGTGGAAGGAATTAACGCCTATGTGGGTGAAATGCGGCAGCATCCCGAAAAACTTTCCTTTGAATTTAAAGTGTTAAATACCCTACCCGATTTTTGGACGCCCGAAGTCGTTATCAGTCGGCACCAAGGGCTACTGAGTAATGTCAAAGACGAACTGAACAACGCCCGAATTGTACACCTAGTTGGGACCGAAAAACTCCGAGAATTACAGTGGTATCATCCCGTGCGAAACCCTCAAGAGCCCGATTTGAGTCTTGATAAGGCCATCAAAGGCGAAGCGCTTTTTCAACCGATTTTGGAACTGTACGAGGCATTTCGGTCGCCGCTGAAATTTACCAAAGAAGACAACCGAACTGGTCAAAACGTTGATTTCGACGCTTGGTACGAAGAAGAAAAGCTCAATGTTGGCTCCAACAACTGGATTATTGATGGAAAACGCTCCCAAAGTGGTTATCCGATGCTCGCCAACGACCCCCACCGAGCACAATCTGTGCCAGGACTTCGGTACTGGATTCATCTCAACGCCCCAGGGTGGAATGTGATTGGCGCGGGGGAACCTTCACTTCCTGGCGTGTCTATTGGCCATAACGACCACGCCGCTTGGGGACTCACTATTTTTGAAACTGACAACGAGGATTTGTACGTTTATGAAACCAATCCACAAAACCCCAATCAATATAAATACCAAGGAAAGTGGGAAGCCTTGAAGATAATTCAAGATACCATTAAAGTAGCCAACCAGTCGCCCGTAGTAGTTGCGTTGAAATACACCCGCCACGGCCCCGTAACGTTTGAAGATACCAAAAACCATAAATTATATGCCGTAAGGGCGGGTTGGCGCGAAGAAGGTTGTGCGCCGTATTTGGCGAGTTTGCGAATGAACCAAGCCAAAACGTGGGAAGAGTTTCGTACGGCCTGTACATTCAGTCGGATTCCTGGAGAAAACATGATTTATGCCGACCAAAAAGGCAACATTGGTTGGCAAGCCGTTGGGATTTCTCCCATTCGTAAAAATTGGACAGGACTGGTTCCCGTGGCTGGTGATGGCCGATACGAATGGGCAGGATACCTGCCGATTGTGCAACTTCCCCACAAAATCAACCCCTCGGAAGGCTACGTTGTGACGGCCAACAACAACATGACGCCCGTCGATTTTCCTCACCGCAATGCCATCGGTTGGACGTGGGCAAACCCCGTGCGGGCACACCGTATTGAAGAAGTACTCAATGCAGGCAAACGAATGAATCTCCAAGATTTTGCGACTTTACAAACCGATTATCTTTCCATATCTGCCCGCACACTCGTGCCGCTCCTGCTCGGAAACACAACAAATGGTACAAAAGAAGCCGAACAAGCCAAGCACCTGCTGGCACAGTGGGATTATCAACTTACGCCTACCTCCATCGCCGCCGCTATTTATGCCGAATGGGAAACCCAGCTAAAACTAGCCATGCACACGTTGATGGTTCCCGAAAGCATCCGTACCTACTATAAAACTTTGCCCATGAAGCGAATCGTGGATTGGTTGGTGACGCCAACGTCGTCATTTGGTCAAAACCCCCTGGCAGGCAGGAATGAGTTTTTAAGTAAATCGTTTCAAAAAGCGATTGAAACGCTCCAAAAACGCCTCGGAAACGACATGAATCAGTGGCAATATGGCCAGCCCAAAAACAAACACATCGCCCTCAAACACGCCCTCAGCGATTTGGTCAGCGAAGAACAACGTGCAAAAATCAACCTTGGCCCGCTCCCACGCGGTGGCTATGGCGAAACGGTGGGCAATACGGGAGGCCAGTTAAATCAGGAACATGGCGCTTCTTTTCGGATATTGGTGGACACCGAAGACTGGGATAAAACCTTGGGAATAAACAACCCAGGCCAATCGGGCAACCCCGACGACCCGCACTACCGCGACTTGTTTGAGCTTTGGGCCAAGGATGGCTTTTTTCCCGTTTATTTTACCAAAGATAAAATCAAAAACACCGCTGACCGAACGTGGACGTTTAAGCCTCAATAGAAATACGTACTTTTACCCCGAAGTCAGACCGAATCTTACTGTAGAATGAAAATAGTGAATATCGTGGGGGCACGCCCCAATTTTATGAAAGTAGCACCATTGCACCGCGTCTTTCAAAAAAGAAGTGAAATCGACTCTAAAATCGTCCATACAGGCCAACACTACGACGCCAAAATGTCGGACGTGTTTTTTAATCAACTCGAACTTCCTCAGCCCCATTATTTCTTGGGTATTGGCGGTGGCACGCATGCCCAACAAACGGCCAAAATTATGTTGGAGTTTGAAAAAGTAATGGAAGCAGAGCAGCCCGATTTGGTACTCGTGGTTGGGGACGTTACATCCACCATTGCTTGCGCGCTCGTTGCCAGTAAAATGCACGTTCCGATTGCGCACGTTGAAGCGGGCTTACGCAGCGGAGACCGCCGAATGCCCGAAGAAATCAATCGGATTTTGACGGATAGCATTTCGGACTTGCTTTTTGTGACCGAACAAGCGGGCATCGACAACCTAAAACGCGAGGGTGTTCCCGACGAAAAAGTATTTATGGTGGGAAATTGCATGATTGATTCGTTGGTGCATTACCGCCAAAAAGCCCAACAACTTAGGGTGTTGGCAGATTTTGGGGTTGCGAAGGGCGAATACGTGCTGATGACCATGCACCGCCCCGCCAACGTCGATACGGCCGAAGGGCTTTCGAGTATTTTGCAAATTGTAGCTGATACCGTTAAATACAAAAAAGTCATTTTCCCGATTCACCCAAGAACCCGTTCAAACATCGAAAAATTTGGGTTGAATGCGCAGCTTGAAAGCATCGAAGGTATCTTACTCACTGAGCCGCAAGGGTATTTGGAGTTTCTTCATTTGATGGAAAATTCGGCATTGGTCGTTACTGATTCGGGTGGGATTCAAGAGGAAACGACGTATTTGCAAGTACCGTGCCTGACGTTTCGGGACAGTACCGAGCGCCCCGTTACGGTTGAGCTAGGCACCAATCAGTTGCTCGCCGACTTAAATCCCCAAACGGTTCACGAAAAAGTGGTTGAAATTTTGGAAGGGCGCACAAAACAAGGCATCATTCCGCCGCTCTGGGATGGAAATGCAGCGGCAAGGATTGCGGATATTTTGGCACAAAAATTTGCCTAATAAGATGTGGCCTCGGTAGAGGCTACATCCGATATACTTGACTGCTACAAATGTTGCGCCTCTACCGAGGCTACTTCCAATATACTTGACTGCTACAAAGGTTGCGCCTCTATCGAGGCTACTTCCGATACACTTGCCCACTGGAAACTGCTACAAAGGTTGCGCCTCTGCCGAGGCTCTTTTTAATGCGTTTAACCTATTACTTTTTCCGATATACTTGCCCACTGGAAGCTGCAATTGGTGAGGGCGAAATCTGCGCAGAGGTAGCATAAACCAACTCGTACCCTTTCAGCGACAAATCGTCTATTTGTGGGCTTGGCTCTGTGCCTAAATTCGCCACAAAAACGTAAGAATCATCTTCTACTAAGGTCCACGCAATGAGCTTCTTTTCGGCCGTAGCATCGGGAGCGAGTAGCCATTTTACCCTTTTTCCATCAATCTGCGGCCATATTTTTTCCGCAAAAAGACGCAACTCCAACATTTCGACAAATTGTTCGATGTTTTCTCCCCACTCAAACGGCCCGTGGGTTACTTTGTCGGTCTCGGCATCGTCGTGGATTTGAAAGACGTAGAGTTTGGTATATTCTTCATTTTTGCCCCGTTGTTGGTGCAGGTTTCTTACTTCAAAGCCCAAACTATAATAACTTGGCATATCTGTCAAAAACAGCCCTGTAAAGTACCGAACAATGTTGCCCGCACGGTAAAATTCATCAAAACGGGGGTCGTCTTTGTCGGCCGTAATCATGGTAAAGCTTGGCGCAAACGCCCGCGAACGGAGCAGTTGGTCATATAGGCTAAAACGCTCCATAAACGTAGCCTCTCCCACCACCGACGATTGTAAATCGCCCAAAGTGGCATCGGCCCGAATCGCCTCCAAGTGGTCAAATTCATCTCCATAGCCCATTGTATCAGGCGGCGCGATAAAGGTTTCGGCGTAAAAAGCAAAATGCTGTGCACCGTGTTTTTGCACAAATTCCTTGACGGCTCGCAATGGATCATAAAAATCATCGGGCTGGGCTGGCACTCCCTCGGCCCGCATTTGGACGTGGGCCATGTCGCCCCGCATAAAATCAAAATTATACGCCTGCTGACATTCGTGGTATTTACGACTAAAATACGCCCAAGCCGCCATGTGTGGACGCTGAAAATCAAGCTCCCATTGTTGATTATCATTTTTGGAATGATAAAAACGGTAGCGCGTCAACGGCCCAAATACCCGCGACATGTCCTGAGGATGGTCAAATTCATACTGATACCAAGGAGTGCCACGTTCGTCGAGGACAAACTCCTCAGGATTAATGTGTAACCCCCTATACGGCGGTGCCATGGTCATAGGCAAGGTTTCAAACCCTCGACTGACCAAGTCTTGCATCAGCGCAAGTCGGCGGTGTAAACGTTGTTGTTGGTCAAAACCAAACAATATTTCCTGTCTTTTTTTGTCGTGTAAAAAAGGGATATTTGGGTCAAAAAGCACCTCTTTACCAAAGTTCAGCCACGAGCCGTCGGCCGTACCGTGATGGTGCAGATGTTGCCAAATGACTTCTTCCACTTGCTCCCACACGTTTTCTGAATGGTTGACAAGCCGACCGCCCTCTCGCTGCACCCACTCAAACAAGCGAGGATGCGTCAATACAATTTCCGAAAAACGGTCGGTGTGTGGTATCACATCCAAGCCAACCGTTTTGCCCATGGCGTGTAGCAAATTCACCACCACTTTGAGTTGTTTTTCGACCGTATCGAGCCACGGCACAGCACGTTGAAGTTGCCAGCTAAAAAACTCAGCATTGATATTCCAACTCACTTTTCCGTACAGGCTCCCCACCACCCCAGGCTCCCAAATGGGAAGTAGGTGAATAGAATCGTGGAAAGACGGCAGGGTAAGCGCATACCCCACCACGTTCCAAAAGCTTCCAATCGTTCGGACGTTTACACCCACCATGTTGGACGTCTTAAGCCATTGACTATCTGGCTCATTTGCCCGTGGCGAAACAATGGTTTCTGTGGGTTGCAGCGCGCGGCTAAGTAGCTCTGTGCCTAGGCGTTTCTGCAAAATATCTAGCAGTTGAAACGCATCAAATTTAGTAAGCAAATCGGGCAACAAGCCTGACACAAACGAGGATTTTTTTCGTTCGTAGCTTGTTAATGAACGGTGATAAGTAGTACGCCAATCTTGCACGTACGCATCACGCGTCAGCGAAGTAGTAGAAGTCAAACTGTTCATCATAGGTCTTTGTAGGTCAGCAAGGTACTATTTTTTAAGAAAAGGTCATATCTTGTGTTGGAAAAATTAAACAATCGTATGCCTGATTTATCCCCTGGCCTTGCCACGCTCAAAACCGTTATTGATGCGGCCTCCCCGTTGACAAATGATAGTTGGGAAGCTTTCAGTGCCATTTGGCGGCCTTTTTCTGCCAAACGAAAAGAAATCTTGACCGTGGCAGGTGAACGAGAGCGGTATTTATATTTTGCGTTGGAAGGCGTGCAGCGGATCTATTACTTTGACGATCAAAGCCGCGAAGCCACCTTGGTTTTTACGTATGCTCCTTCGTTTGGGGGCGTTATTGACGCGCTGATGCTCTCTTCGCCTTCTCGGTATTTTTACGAGACCCTCACCCCTTCCGTTTTTTTACGGGCTTCCATCACCGATTTACAACCTTTGATTGAGACACGCCCCGACGTCGCTAACTTGATTCGTTTAGGCGTAACAAGTGCCCTCTCAGGCGTGCTTGAACGGCTCGTCGAGCTTCAAACGTTTAGCGCTGAAGACCGTTTTAAGCAGCTTTTACGACGAAGTCCGCACATTTTACAGCTCGTTCCTCATAAATATTTGGCCAATTATTTGGGCATCGACGCGACCAATTTCAGCAAATTTATCAATCGAATGAAAATCTAGAAAATCTTGGCAAATACCAACATTTCTTTGGCAGTATCCCCCGACTTTTGCGGGCATACAACCAACAACAACGATGGCAACGATTCAGCATTACGAACTTATTGAGCAACTCGAAAATCGCATTGAGCGACACTTGGAAGAGGCAATTCACTCACTGCAAAATTTACCCGAAAAAGTACTTTTACAACCTGCCCCCAACGGCGGTTGGAGCATTGCGCAGTGCCTCGAACACCTCAATACCTACGGCGATTATTATTTACCACAAATAAAATCAGGACTAGAAAATGCCCAAAAATCGTCACCTTCCACACCCTTTCAAAGTTCGTGGTTGGGGGCTTATTTTATCAAAATGATGGAGCCTGAAACGGGGAAAAAAAAGTATAAAGCATTCAAAGGACACATTCCTGCACCCGATTTGGACGCCTACGCTACTGTAGCGCGGTTTATTCAACAACAAGAAGAATTGTTGTCGTACGTAAAACAAGCCAAGTCAGTCAATCTCAACAACATTCGGATTCCGATTTCTATCACTCGGCTGATTCGACTTAAATTAGGCGATGTTTTTCAGTTTATTATCGCTCACGACGAGCGGCATTTGCAACAGGCTTTTCGCCATTTTTCGACAAGTAGGTAGCCCCTACGGGGCAGCTTAGTGGTTACCAGTCACCAATAACCAATTCCACTATCTGAAAATTCTTTTGTCGAAGGGAAACTTCTCAATTTTGGTTACTTCTATGCTAGGAAAATCTCGGTGGTTGGGGTTAATCAAAATGTTGAAGTCACCCTTCGTCACCACCGATGGGATTTTTAGGGCGCAGTACTTATTTTCGAGTACAAAGGTATCTCCCAGTTTTTGGGTAGAGATGGGGTGGGGAAATTCGTGCCAGTTGGTAGGCAATTCGGATTCATCCACCTCCTTAATGGGTACGTCGTCGGGAAGTTGGATGGTCAACATCACATAATCGTCTGGCAAAGTAGCCAGCGTAAAATGAACGGCAACTTCGGCCATGGCTAACGAACGGTTTTGCGCGGTGTAAATCAGCTCCACTCCAATGGAATTCCAGCGAGCCCCCTTCAATGCCGCTCCTTTACCCGATAACGGAAGCGCAAACTTTTCCCTTGACAATCTGAATACCTCCATGCTATACAAGGATACCGTAATTGATACGGGTCAATTCGCTAATCACGAGCTCTTTTCCGTAAGAATCTTTGAGAAGTTCAATGGGTTTGAGGCTACCTAGGGCATAATTGGGCGTATTGAGCCATAGTCTGAGTTTTTCTATGTTCCCAAAAACGTCAAGGCCTACTTTGGTTACCTCCGCCATTTCAATAATTTTTTCCGAATGAATGGACTTGAACTGGTGCTCAGAGGTCGATTTATAGCGTTGTAATGACTTGGTAGAAATATCAAGGAAATTAGCCCAATCGCTTTCGGTAAAAGGAGTATAATCTTGGATTAGCACAAAAAGGGAATAAGGGATTCCTGTTCGAATCGCGGCAATAATCAGCATTTTATTCGACAAGAAATCCTCGTATGTGATTGCCTTATTTAGCTCAATATGAAAGTCTTTCAAGGGCGACTGCCTCAAGAATGAAGTTATTTCTCGGTTAAGCTTCCCTATAATCGTTGAATTTATTGCTGCCATTTTTTTACTTGGACATTTGTTCTCAAATATAGGACAAATTTCCATTCAACACAAATTATTGTCCCTTTCTTCAATGAGCATAGACAGGTTCAAAATATAATAGAATGGCTATTCATTGCTCCAGAGTAGCTAAATCTTAGTAGAAAAATGAATCAAATCCCCCACAAAGCCCTATCGGGGCGGCCGACTTTCGGTGAAAGATGTCACCCCATGGGGCTTTGGGATGGCCTTTACCCCTTTTTTTCTACTAAGATTTAGCCTCCCTGAGGCTACTTTTTTAATGCGTTTAACCTGAACCCTTAGCAAACAGTGCAGTAAGTTATTTTGCAGTTTTCACAAAAACCCTTACAGCTTCATACTCAACGCAATTCGCTTGCGTGACAAATCGACTTCCGTCACTTTTACCGTCACGTGCTGTTGGAGTTTTACTACTTCGTTCGGGTCTTTGATAAAACGGTTGGCCATTTGCGAAACGTGTACCAAACCATCCTGCTTGACGCCAATATCAACAAATGCACCGAAAGCGGTGATGTTGGTCACGATACCTGGCAGCACCATTCCTTCGTGCAAATCTTCGGGCTTGCGAACGCGGCTGTCAAACTCAAAGGCCACGATGGTTTCCCGAGGGTCACGCGAGGGCTTTTCGAGTTCTTTTACAATGTCTTGCAAGGTCAATAAGCCCGTGGAAGCACTTACGTATTTTTGAGGATTAATTTGGCGGCGCAACTCAGGTTTTCGCATCAATTCCGCCACGTTGGTTCCCAAATCTTTGGCCATTTTCTCTACCACAGGGTAGCTTTCGGGGTGAACAGCACTGTTATCGAGTGGGTTCTCCGCATTTTCAATCCGTAAAAAACCTGCGGCTTGCTCAAATGCCTTACCTCCCAAACGGGGAACTTTCAGCAACTGTTGGCGCGACTTAAAATCCCCATTTTGGGCACGGTAAGCCACAATGTTTTTGGCCAAAGCAGGGCCTAATCCCGACACATACTGAAGAAGGTGTTTGCTGGCGGTATTGAGGTTGACACCCACGGAGTTTACACAACTTTCAACCACAGCATCCAACGCGCCTTTCAGCATGTTTTGCTCTACGTCGTGCTGGTATTGCCCTACCCCAATAGATTTAGGATCAATTTTCACCAATTCTGCCAACGGATCCATCAAACGACGGCCAATCGACACCGCGCCCCGCACCGTGACGTCTTTGTCAGGGAACTCATCACGAGCTACTTCCGAGGCCGAATAAATCGACGCACCCTGCTCCGAAACCATGTAAATAGCCACGCCGCTGATGCCACTGTTGGGACCAAGAGGGCCATTTTTTATAAAATCTTCCGTCTCACGCCCTGCCGTCCCGTTCCCGATGGCAACCGCCTGAATCTGGTGTTTTTTAATCAAATTGAGAATCGTTGCTTCAGCTTCCAAACGTTTATCAAAAGGATAAATAACCGTATCGGCCAACAAATTTCCCTGAGAATCAAGACATACCACTTTACAGCCCGTACGGAAACCTGGGTCAATGGCCAATACCCGTTTTTGGCCTAGAGGCGACGCCAAAAGCAACTGACGTAGGTTTTCGGTAAATATCTGAATGGCGTATTTGTCGGCTTTTTCTTTTGATAAATTTGAATATTCAGTTTCAATACTTGGTTTCAACAAACGCTTATACGCATCCGAAACAGTTTGTTCTTGTTGGTCTTTGCACGCAGGTAGCCCTTTGACAAACAAGCGATCAAGGTATTCGATGGCTTGTTCTTCGTCGGGAGAAATGTCAATATTTAAGAAACCTTCTTCCTCACCCCGTCGAATGGCCAACAAACGGTGCGAAGGAATTTTGTTGAGCGGTTCGCTAAAATCAAAATAATCGCGGTACTTGGCTCCTTCTTCCTGTTTCCCTTTTTTGACTTTAGACGTAATGATGGCGGTACGCTCAAAGGCAAAACGCATTTTGTTACGGGCTTCGGTAGTTTCCGAAATCCACTCCGCCATAATATCACGCGCCCCTTGAAGCGCATCATTGACTGATGCTACTTGGTCGTTGAGGTATTTCTCAGCCAAACGCTCAGGATTTCCTTCTTTACCCGAAAAAATCACTTGCGCAAGCGGTTCCAACCCTTTCTCAATAGCCATCAAAGCCCGCGTTTTGCGTTTGGGTTTGTAGGGCAAATAAATATCTTCCAACGATTGAAGATGATAGGTATTTTCGAGCAGTTTACGCAGCTCGGGTGTCAGTTTACCTTGTTCTTCAATGCTTTTAAGAATGGCTTCGCGGCGTTTTTCTACCTCCTGAAATTTCTGGTACTGTTCTTTAATGGCGAGAATTTGGACCTCGTCGAGCTGGCCTGTCATTTCTTTCCGATACCGCGCAATGAAAGGCACAGTAGCTCCTTCGTCGAGCAGTTGAATAGTATTTTGGGTTTGTCGTTCGCTAATGCCCACGATGGGCGCAATGAATTGAGATGCGGTCATTTACGTTATTTATACTTTTAAAAATCTTTATCGCTCTATTGCTCTCCCCAAACTATTATTTGGGGAGAAAAGGCGCTGCGTCTCTGACGCAATGCTGTTTTTACACCGAAACAGCCCGCAAATAAGCAAACAGAAGCGGATTGGTGCAAACTATTTTTTCAATCTAAACCTAAAACGCTGGCACAATTGTTTTAGTCGTACCTTCGGAAATTCAAATCACAACTTTATGCACCTCGACATCACGAAAGCACAAGCATTGCAAGAATACCTACAGGCAAAAGGATGGCTCAAAGAAAACGAGCCTATTTTTAGCCTTGAAATCCCAGGCGAAGGTAACATGAATTACACGCTTAGGGTTCGGACGCACGACCGTACGCTTATCGTCAAACAAGCTCGGCCTTACGTCGAGAAATACCCACAAATCTCGGCTCCCTGCGAGCGTGCGGTGATTGAAGCTCATTTTTACGAGAAAATCCAAGAATTTGCCTCCATTCAAACCTTCATGCCTACGTTGATTGGCGTGGATGAAAGTAATTATATTCTTACTTTGGAAGACTTGGGTACGTCGAGCGACTACACGTTTTTGTATCAACCACAACAAAAACTCTCGATGGTTGAAGCCGAAGCATTGGCGCATTTTTTGGCCATGTTGCACCAACTAACGTGGAAAGAAACCCTCGACGGGACGTTTGCCAACCGTGCTATGCGGGTACTCAACCATGAACATATTTTTAAGTTTCCATTCATGGAAAACAACGGATTTGACCTCGATTCGCTCCACGATGGGTTTCAGATGATTTCGATGGCCTATAAAGTTGACCCGTATTTGAAAAAGAAGGTGGCAGAGTTGGGGCAGGTGTATTTATCAGACGGGCACAGCTTGCTGCACGGCGATTTTTACCCTGGCAGCTGGTTAAAAACCGATTCAGGTCTGAAAGTGATTGACCCTGAGTTTTGTTTTTATGGCTGTCCTGAATTTGACTTGGGTGTACTCACTGCCCATCTGATGTTGGCCAAACAAGACGAAGATACCATTCGTAAAGTGTATCAAGCCTACGGTGCAGTAAAAAACCCACAATTAGTTGACCAATTTACGGGCGTCGAAATCATGCGTCGTTTGCTAGGTTTGGCCCAATTACCCCTCTCATTGAGTCTGATCGACAAAGAAGAATTGCTCGAAACGGCCTACGAAATGATTATGAAATAGGTCATCCAAGACGGGGGACGTTAGAGCGTCCCCGCAGCTTTTTTGTACCGCACATAGGCAATTAAAAACTGATACACACTGTTCAAATAATTGGTTTCGGCGTCCTGAAGGCTGTATTCGGTGTTTTTCAAATCAGCCAATAAAAGCGTACCCTTCTCGTAGCGAAAGCGGTCGGTTTCTAAAATTTGTTGCGCTAACGCCACGTTTTTCTTCGTGTCCAGCACATTGGCCTTTTCTTGGGCCAGCACTGTCGTTGTGTTGGTAATTTCGTACTCAAAATCTCCTTTTAGTTTATCAATGGTATAACGGTTTACTTGCGTTTTCAAAGCATATTCGTTGCGCAAAATGGCCGTTTGTTTACCGTCATACAGGGGAATATTTAGCTTCAAACCCACATAGTTGAACGGAAACCACGTTCCCGACGAAAACGGATTAAATTTGTCATTGAGCTGGAGCGCGGTATAGTTTCCGTAAGCACTTACCAACGGTGCCAACCGTGATTTTTGTTTTTGTTGAAGCAATTCATTCACCCGCAACGCCGATTGCTCTTGCTTTAGCTCAGGGCGAGTATCAAGCGCCGTTTCTGGGGTTGTATTTTCTGATGTTGCCAACACCTTTTCCAAGGTTTCGGTTAGTTCTACCGAGATTTGTTTAAGGCCAATTTGGTACAAAAGGTACGCCTGATTCACTTTTAAATCTTGTTTTGCTTTCGTTAGGGCCGTTTGAGCGTTGTTAACATCCAATTGCAGACGGTCTAAATCGTTTTTTAGAATCGTCCCTTTCTCCCACTTCGTCTTTCCCGACTCCCAATACGCTTGCGCCCGAACAACCGCTTTTTCGGCCAAAGTAATCTTTTCTTGGCTGAACAAAACGGCATAATAAGCTTCAGTAACGGCCTGTTTTATGTCTATTTTTTGCTTTTCAAGGCTAATTTTTTGCCCCTCCACTGTTTCAGAATTAATCAATCGGTCGTACTTGGTAGCCGCATCATAGACTTTTTGCTCCGCCGAAATACCCACGTTATTATTGAACGGAACGCCTAACACCAATTTGACGTCTTGGCCGTTGGCAAAAGGGGCATTTTTAAAAACCGATGTTTGAAGTTGGGTATTCCAACGCATATCCGCCGAAGCGTTTACCTGCGGAAGCCATTTAGCGCGAAGTTTGGCCTCTTCTCCCTCCGCAATTCGCAGCTGAAGTTGTTGGTTTTTCAGTTCGAAGCGATTGTCAATGGCCATTTTTAGGGCGTCATCGAGCGATAATTTTTGAGCCCCTACTGCCCCAGGCAGCAGCCCAATTCCTAGTAAAAAAAGCGCGATTTTGTTCATAACAATTAGGTTCTAAATACTTGGGCAGGTTCCATTTTGGTGATTTTGCGCATGGCAAACAAACTCCCCAATACCGCGATGAACAGGGTCACGCCAATGAGAAAAAGGATTAAATAAGGCGTAATTTTGATGTTAAGGCTGGTTTTGGTGACGTTGACAAAGCCCCGCAGCAAGACGTAGGCAATAACAAAACCGACCGTCGAATAAATAACGGCTTGCCATAAAATCAGTTGGCGGATGATTCCGTTGGTTCCTCCAATGGCTTTGAGCGTACCGTAATCTTTCAATCGGTCGTTGACGGCCGAAAACATCGTTAAGCCCACAATGGCAAAGCCAGTGATAATGGCAAAAACGACCAATAAACCGAAGGAAGCCACAATGCCACTGTTCAACGCAAAATACTTGAGACTTTCTTGGGTAAATGCTTCGCCGTCGCGGGCTTTCACGCCCAAAATCTCTTTGTTGATGTTGTTTACCACTTGTTGATGCGTAAAACCAGGTTCGGCCTCCACCAAAAACGCCGACGCTTGGTTGGTAGAAATTCGGCACAGTTTGCGAGCGCGTTCAACCGTTGTAAAGCCATAAGCAACACCTAACCCTTTGGCACTTCGGGTGTTTCCGCTCAAAAAAACGCGGGATCCGTTGAACTCAAAATGGTCGCCAATTTTGATTTTTTTGGAAGAAATAGGGTCGTATTCGTCCGTAATGAGGGCGCCTTCTTGCTGCAAATCTTCCAAATTCCCTTTGACAAAATTCCACGGCCCACCCGCATGGCGCGGCGATTGAGTTCCAATGAGGGTAATGGGCGTTTTGGTACCATCCTTAAACTTGGCGCTACCTGCGGCCACCACCATCGTATTGACCCGCTTTACGCCCCTGATGCTCATCAGCTCCCGCGAGATGCGCATATCCAGCAGCGGCAAATCACTGACTTGCTGACTTTTATCGCTCACAACCCAAATGTATTGTTTGTTGTTTTCGGCCAAAGAAATGGTGCCGCCCAACAAGGCAAAACAAATGCCGAGTTGTTGTCCAATCAAAAAAACCGATAGAATGATACCAAACAAAATCCCGAACATTTTGGCTTTGTCGTACCACATAAACTTAAACGCCTCTTTGAGCATGGTAGGTCAGGTTTATTTGAGAAGAATAAGACAGTCAACGCGGCTGCCAATCAACGGCATTTTTCCCGCCTCCAATCGAATAGACACGTCCCGAACGCGGCGGTCTTCTTGTTCGGTCGCTTGGTCTTTAAACAGCGATTTTTGTTTCAGGTACGCAGCGGCGTAGCTCACTTTGCCCTGCGCCAAAGTGTCGCCCGTGGTTTGGGATAAAATGTAGGCTTTCTGCCCTACTTGAACCCGTTCGGCGTAGAGTTCATCCACTTCGGTTTTGGCATACAACGGCCCTGACGGCGCAAAATCGGCGATTTGGGAGTCATTATTGACGTATTCGCCCACTTTGACCAGCACCTTCAGGATTTTTCCAGGAAGCAATGCCAACACTTTTTTCTTTTCTAAAACCGTTTGGTAATAGTTTAAATCAGCCTTCGATTCGCCGATACGGCTTTGGGCTTGCCGAACGTTGGCCTCGGCCGTCTCAATATCTTTCAATAACTTATCTACGGTCGCTTTGCTATCGTCCACGACTTGTTTTGTTTGGGCGTTACCTTTGAACAAATCCACGTTTCGGGTATAATTTTCTTGGGCATTGGCCAAACTAACCCGCAATCCCTCAAGGGTAGATTGGTTGGCAGCCAAGGTAGCTTGGAGCGTTGCAATCTTGCTTTGTGACTGACGAAGTTGGGCGTTTTCTACGGCTACTTCCACTCGTAACAGAGGTTGTCCTTTTTTAACCGAATCGTTTTCGTCGATGAGCACTTCCAGTACGCGCCCCGTTGTGCCTGCCGTTAGGCTCATAAGTCCATCTTCTGGCTCAATTCTAGCCACCCCCAAAATCTGGTCTTTGGTCGAAGGAAGTGCCACCGAATCGACCTTGGTTACTTTTTTTTCCGAGTCCGATTTTTTACCACAACCCCACCAAAGTGGGAGGCAAAAAAGCAACAACCATTCTTTTTTGACTTTCGTAGTTTTCACGTGTATAAGTTGTTATGTTGCAACGTTCGTTAATTCAATGGGAATCACTTGTCCATTTTTTACCTCTACGGCACGGTCGGCGTACTGTTGCAAGCGTGGGTCGTGGGTAACCACAGCAACCGACTTTCCTTGACGAGCCAGGGTCTGTAATTCCTTCATCACCACCCCCAACGAATCTTTGTCGAGCGATGCCGTAGGTTCATCACAAAGAATCATTTTGGGATTGGTCACCAAAGCCCGAGCAATGGCAATGCGTTGTTGTTGGCCACCAGATAACGCTTTTGGTAAATTTTTACGGCGTTCTATCATTCCCACCGTTTCGAGGGCTTTTTGCACCCTTTTTTTTCGTTCACTGCTGTCCAAACCGAGTAATTTTAGCGGTAACTCAACATTTTCTTCCGCCGTAAGAGGAGCTAAAAGATTGAAGCTTTGAAACACAAAACCAATGGTTTCCAGTCGCAGGCGAGCCAATTTGTTGGCATTCAAGGAATTGATGTGCTGCCCGTCCACCCACAAATCGCCGTAGCTTGGATAAATGACACACCCCAACAGCGAAAGCAAGGTGGTTTTACCCGAACCAGAAGGGCCAATAATCAAGGTAAGTTCTCCTTCATGCAACTGAAAATCAGTAGCTTGAAGGGCTACAATTGTTTGATCACCCGTTTTGTATTCTTTTCCCGCACCTTTGAGTTCGGCGATGAGCTTTTTTTGATTCATGTTTTTAAAAAAGTACGATATTGTAATTTATATAAAATACTACAACAACATCGTATTTTTCGTATAACTGAGAAGGTTTGAATTTTGTTAGAAAAAAGTTAAATTTTAAGTAGTGGAGCAAAAGTTCTAGGGTAATTCAAAGTAGCCTCGGTAGAGGCGCAACATTTGTAGTAGTAGAAGGATATTTTTTAATTTTTGCTTCGGAGAAGCATAACATCTTCAAAAATGGTGAGGAAAACAGTGAATTAGCTCAAACAAAAAGACTTCCCACTTCGGCCAACGTAGCCTCATTGGGAAGTCTAGAGCAAGCAGTTAAAACTACTTGGTTTACATATCCATCATCAAACGAAGCTGGGCGGCTCCGTTTTGGTCATCCAGCACTTGTACAGAAATACTATTTTCTTTGAAGGCGTTTCTATCGATGGCAATGGTGAACGAATGAATGCCTTTGGCCAATTCGCCCGAGATACCAATTGGTGACATTTTCATCGGTTTGGCATCCACCCAAGCCGATACTCCCGCAACTGAGTTCAGCGCTAATTCAACGTTTCCTTTGTTGACTACTTCCAAATTGAAACGAACAAAACTAAAACGCTTTCCAGCTCCACCTTCCACCACTGGTAGTTCATCAAGCGGCAAGTTGCCCGATACTTTACTGTAAATCGGCATGTTTATGACCTTTCCTTTGTCCTTTGCCACAAACAAACCTCCTTCTTCTGTTACTTTTCGGGTGAGTTCTTTGCTACCCATGGCAGTATTCCAACGGCGCACAAAGCGAGAAGTAGGAACGCGGTATTGACCACCCATTTTTGATAAAAACCCAATCAAATCCACAAATTCTTTCTTGTCAAGCCCCGCCGTCAAGCTCGCTGGCATCAACGAACCTGGTGTTTTTTCGATGGTTGAGATTTGATTTTTAGCAATTGATATTTCCTGCCCTGCGACATCCCGCACCACTACTTCGGTATTGCCATTACTGACCAAATAGGCCATCATTTCACTGCCATCTTTTTTCACAATTCGCTGCAACTCATAACCTTCCTTGATGGAAAGCGTAGGATATAATACCGAACGAATGATGGTTTCTACGGGCGAACTTGTTCCCAAACTACTCAAATCGGGGCCAATTCGTCCGCCAGCTCCGCCAATGGCATGACACGTTTGGCAAAGCAATTCTGACTTTCTAAATACTTTTTCGCCCAATGCAGGGTCAGCCGTTTCGGCCACTGTTTTGGCCAAAGCTGTTATTTCGCGGTCGTTGAGTTGTTGCGGCATTTTCTCCACTGGCAACGTACCACCAGACGCCTCCAGCACTTTTTCCAGTTGCACAACATCATCGGCGCGGCGACGGGTCCAAGGAATATTTCGTCCCATCAATTGACGACCCGCCTTGGCAAAATTTTCAGGGATTTTTCGCGTATTAATCGCTTCTGACAAAGCCTCAGTCGCCGTTTTAGTCGCAAAAAACGCTTTAAACAAATCTGTTACATCCGTTTCAGCGGGAACAGTCCGCATCAAGTCAGTGCCAATTTTGGCCGCTTCGTTGGCATCCAGCCCCACCAGTTGCGTCGCTGACATTACCCGTAACTCGGGAGCATTTTTGGCCCCCGTTAAGTCCACCAGCATTTTTTTCGGTTTCTCGCTTCCCATCGCCGCTAAAGCTACCAATGCCGCTTTTTTAACGGGTTTCTCGCCTTGTTGCACCAAACTCAACAGTTGGTCACTCAGTTCTTCCATTTTCCACAGCCCCACCAACCGAATCGCCGTGGTCGAAACGGCTTCTTCGTCGCTCTTTATAAAATCCACAATTCTGCCCAATCCATTGGTAGGCTGTATTTTTCGTTGCTGTGCAGCCTCCGCCAGCGCCCCTAGCCGCGCGGCCGTTTGTTTATCGCGCGCAGCGTTACCTTGAACCGTCAAATCAAACAAGGTAGTTAAGTCAGCCGCTTTTCCCCATTTTGTAATCGCAGCCAGCGCATCCTTTTGATATTCTTCGGGCACTTGGCCTTTCTGATACAATTGGGTCAAACGGGCCACCGCTTCTGGGTTATTGACAGATTTTAGGGCAAAAGATGTTTTCTTAGCATCCCCCAAAAAGTTAGCCTCCGTTTTTAGACGGCTCAACCAATGAGGTTCCAATTCGCGTACGGTTTCCCACAGCGCAAAATCCAAAAATTCATCCATGGAGTTATCCAATACGGTCAAGGCCGTTTGCGCTGCTTCGGCAGATTTTAGCTTACGCAAGGCAATGACCGCCTCCAATCGAACGCGAGGGTGGGTATCTTTTACGGCGTTGGCCAACAGCCCCGCCTCCTCTTTTACTTTGCCATGCCACAACTGAAATGCCCGAATCGCTGCCGCACGGGCGTTGTGGTTTTCAGCTTTAAGTAAACTCGATAACACTGACTCATTGACGGTATCCAACGTTTGGTAGGTCCACAACGCTTCCAACAACAAGTGCTCATAATTGGGATCTTTTTTATCCAATTTACTCACCCATTGGTCAAGGGCGGGAATTACCTCTTTCGCCCCACGGCTTTTGAGGACTTGTTTGGCTTGGAGCCGCGTCCAATCTTCGGGTTGGCGAAGCGCCTCCAAGAGCTCATTTACCGAAGCCTTGGTCAGTTGTGGTTTCTTGACCAACGGACGATTCTTCGCCACAATCCGCCAAATCCGTCCGTGTTCTTGGTCGCGGCGCGGGTCATGGAAATCAACTTCTCCGTGCTGAATAATCGGGTTGTACCAATCGGCAACGTAAATAGCGCCGTCGGGGCCTACCGAAATATCCACGGGACGAAACGCCACATTATCTGTCCAGAGCAGGTCTTCCACTTGCTTAGAAACAAACCCACTGCCTTGTTCTTCCAATTTGAAACGATTGATACGATTGGCTCGAAAGTCGTTGGTAATCAACGAACCCGCCCACGACTCAGGCAAGTGCCGTCCCGAAATAATATCCAAGCCGCTGTGTTTGGGCTGTCCTGGGTTCAATCCCCGCAAAATACGCTCTGCGCCTGGGGCAGTCACAAACGTAGCCCCAGGAAAGGCGTAGTTAATCCCCTCATTTCCCGCCCCATCGGTCAAGAATGACGAACCCCAACGCGAAAACTGCAAGCCCCACGGATTGATAAGTCCTTTGGCATAAATATCCAGTTCGAGTTGTTGCGGACGCAATTGCCAAACCCCACCTCCTTCTAAGCGCTTGATGCCCGCGGGGGTTTCTACGTGGCTATAGATATAAATGGATTGATTAAAATACAAGCTTCCTTCGGGGCCCCAGCGGAAGGTGTGAATTAAATGGTGCGTATCGGCGGTTCCGAATCCGCTCAAGATGCGTCGTCGTTTGTCGGCTTTGCCATCTCCGTCGGTATCGGCAAAGTGCAAAATTTCGGTCGAGTTGGCCACATAGACGCCACCATCTCCTGGCAAAATACCCGTGGGAGTCAGAAGTCCTTCGGCAAAAATGGTCGATTTATCCGCCTTGCCATCGCCGTCGGTATCTTCTAATACAAACACTTTGTCGTTGGCCTGTTCACCCGTTTTTAGGTGAGGATAGGCAGTGCTACTTACCACCCAGAGACGCCCTTCGGCATCCCAGTTCATTTGAATGGGCTTAGCAACCAACGGCTCGGCCGCAAACAACGTTACTTCAAACCCATCGGCTACTTTGAACGATTCGAGTTCTTTTTGAACGTCGGGATTGGGCACATCCCAGTTTTTATCTTGATTGACCAAAGCGGTCGTCACTATGACGACTGGAATGAGCAAGGTTTTTCGTAAAAATGAAGCGGTTATGTTTAAATATGTTCGTTTCATACGCTATGAAATAGTGGTGTTTCAGGTTTGGGGTTTTCTGTTTCGGGTTTGGGGGGTCTGTTTTTCCCAATAACCAATAACAGATAACCAGTAACGAGCAATAAATACCCTACTTCAACAGGGTTAATTGATACGTTACGGGTTTAGGTTGATTGGTCGTTTCTATTTGGGCTTCCAACCAAGTAATCAAGTAGTTCTGCTCTTCCAACCCTTTCTTGTGGCGGCCTTGCTCATACGAACGAAAACCAATGATGTAGGTTTGGTTCAGAGGTCGGTATTGAAAAAAGAACAATTCTTCTTTTTTCAGGATGGTTTTCCGAAGCTCTTCGGCCTGATAATAGGTAGGCCCTTGCTTGATCGTTACCCCTTCTTCCCACTCTTTGGCCGACGCCGTCACAATCACATCTTCTGCCGTCGAAAGGGTATAAAAACCTTTTTTCAACCCCTTTATTGAAAGCTTACGGCCGTTATCAACCGCAATGGCTTTACCGTCTTCCTGAGGCGCGGGCAAAGGCAAGCACGTTTCGTTGACCGTAAAACTCAAACTAATGGTCGATTTGTCAAACTGATGCAATTTTGTCGCCACCGTCGATTCTACGGCATTGTTTGCCACATCAATGGCAATACTCCCATTTCGCGGCGGAAGGCCCAAACTTTTTTCCAAAGCCGTTGCCAAATAATAATAGCCCATTCCGTTGAGATGCACTCCATTTTCGGTAATCACTGCTTGTTTACTGATTTCTAACATCGGCTTGAATACATCCAAATACCTTTTTTTGCGCTCTTTAGCGATTTGCTCAATCGCCGCAGCGTATATTTCAAGGGCGGCGTTTCTTTTCGTTGTATTGTCCGAAGCAGGCAGTAAGACAGGAATCGGCGACACTAATACCGCTTTTGCTCCTAGTTGGTCTATTTTATCTAACAAACTTACGTAGCCTTGTTTAAAGCGAGCAAGACCCTCCTCTCCCTCTTGAGCTTCGATACCACCATACCCCACAAATACCACCGTCGGTTTTGCCTCCGTGATTTGTTGAATCAATAGCTCATACGGCGTTGGTGGAGTCGTCACGTAACTGCGCGCTTCACCATAGACATTGTCTCCCGACCAACCTATATTTCGGTAGGTAATGGCTCGGTTTGGCCAGCGGGTAGTTAGAGCAAGTTCTAAATAGCCAAATTGTACATCGTTTTCAAACAACGAGTTTCCAACAAAAAGTACCCTATCCCCCTTTTCGAGCTGAAAAGCCGCATCAAGCGCCTCCACATTGGTTTTTGCGTTGGTTTGAGCGAACGTAATCGTTGTAAGGCTCAAAAAAAGTAGGGATACAATGAACGTAAGTGATTTGGACAGCTTACACATGGAAGTTTAAAAGTGTTCTAAAATGAGAAAGCAGATATAAAAAAGAGATTGGTGTGTGGGGATAAGAAAAACAAACGATGACTGCCCTTCCTACAACCTATTATAAAGAGTCAGGAAGGGGCAAAAATTACCCACCTTCTCTCCTTCTTTTGGTAAAAAAACTAACAAAGCTTCTTTATCGGCCACAAAGCGGGTATTTTTAGCCTTTTATTGATAGACCTTTATTTTCATCAACTCATGTTTAGGTACTGGATACTTCATTTTCTTTTTGCGTTTACTACGTATGCCCAAGAACCCTACGTGGTGGTATTGGGAATTGCCCAAGACGGTGGCTATCCGCAGGCGGGTTGTAATAAAGCGTGCTGTCGGGCGGTTTGGGAGAAAAAATTAGCCTTTGAATCTGTTTCGTGCATCGCATTGGTGGATCCAAGCACTGGCCAACGCTGGATTTTTGACGCTACCCCTGATTTTAAAATCCAATTAGAAGCGCTTAAACATACCACAAACAACGAATCAAATGACCTGTCGGGGATTTTTCTTACGCACGCCCACATCGGTCACTACACTGGTCTCATGGATTTAGGAAGGGAAGTCATGGGCGCCAAATCCGTGCCCGTGTTTGTCATGCCTCGTATGAAAGAATACCTAGAGAAAAATGGCCCGTGGAGTCAACTGGTTAGCATCGAAAACGTCAAACTCCAGCCTATACAAGAAAACGGATTCGTTCAATTAAATAGCCGTTTGCAGGTTCGGGCGTTCCGCGTTCCGCATCGGGACGAGTTTTCAGAAACAGTAGGATACGAAATCAAAAGTCAAGGAAAACGTCTCGTGTTTATTCCTGACATCGATAAATGGCAAAAGTGGTCTGAATCGCTCGAAGGATTGGTAAAATCAGCTGACTATGCCCTACTCGACGGTACTTTTTACAAAGACGGCGAAATCAACCGCCCCATGAGTGAAGTTCCTCATCCGTTTATCACCGAGACAATGTCGCTATTGGATAAGCTACCCATATACCAAAAGTCCAAAGTTCATTTTATTCACCTTAACCATACCAATCCGCTTTTCCAACCAACCTCCGAAGAGTCAAGGCTAATCCAAAAAAAAGGCTTTCAGGTAGCGCGCGCGCTGCAAATTTTTAGACTATGAAATATATACTAAAACCTAGCTAAATACCTATCGGCCAAGAAGGTTTATAAACTTTTTTAAGTATTAGTTCACTATTTGTCATTTTTTTTAGTGTTTTTTTGACACACTTCTTGCAATTTTCACAAATATCATTTTATCTTTACACCCAAGTTCAGAGAAATCTAAGAGCCAATAAAAAAAACACGTATCGAGAGAATCTTTTACCTCAGTCATGAATTCAGTTTTTACGAGATTTAGTACAGTAGCTGTGCTGATTTTTTTAGCTACACTTTCTCGGATTTTACCTCATCCATTTAACTTTACTCCCATTGGAGCAATCGCCTTGTTTGGTGCTGCTCAATTTAGTCGTAAAGTTTATGCTTTCATGATTCCGATGGTAGCCATGCTTTTGAGTGACGTACTCATTGGCTCACCTTCTCTCCCCACTTACGTTTCTTTTGTTCTCATTTCCGCATTTGGTCTTTTCTTTTTGAAAAAAGTTACTTTTGGACGCGTTGTCGTGGCTAGTTTGGTAGCTTCTATTTCGTTCTTTTTAATTACGAATTTCTTTGTTTGGTTTCAAGGCACAATGTATCCACAAACGTGGACAGGTCTTGTAGCGTGCTATACTGCGGGTTTAGCATTTTACCAACAAACATTTTGGGGAAACTTATTCCTCAACACCGTCATGGGTGACTTCTTTTACAATGCTGTTCTTTTTGGAAGTTACTACGGTATTCAACGATTGACATTCAAGCCTTCTTCTATGGCGTAAAATATTTGTTTTCATGGCTGTTAATAGGTAGATAAATAGCCCCGATATTCGGGGCTATTTTCTTTTTATCGGAGGCAACAGTTCACTTCTTCCTTGTAAACCTCCCGTATGTAAAACCACCATTTGGGTTCTTGGTTTAAAAAAACCTTCTTTCGCTAATTCCACCAGTCCATACATCATTTTAGCAGTGTAAACTTGTTCAAGTGGTATGCCCGTTTGTGTTTCAAACTCACGGATAAACTCCAACAGTGTGTTGTTCATTTTTCCATAACCTCCAAAATGATACTTTTCTATCACTTTCAAACGTCCTTTGGGTTCGGGAATATGCGTTAAAACCAACTGAGCTGCCTCTTCTGACGATATTTTCAGGCTAGGAAAAACCAGTACATCATCCTCAAACGTGGATACAATACCCGCCGCCGTTCCACCCGTACCCAGCGCAGTACAGAAGTAATCAATCTTTCCGTCAAGTTGATCTTTTACCTCTTCCACCATTTCAGCTATCCCTTGTACCGCCCACTGATTTGACCCACCTTCGGGAATCACAAAAGCATCTCTGCCGTAAAGATGCGCCAATGTTTCTTTATCGCGGTAAGCTGTTCGGCCTACAAAATGTAGTTTCATCCCACACTTAGCCGCAAACTGCAACGTTGGGTTTGAGTCGGGGTTCAATTCTTCGCCTCGAATGATACCAATGGTGTCAAAATCGAGTGCCTTTCCCGCAGCTGCTACGGCAGCAATGTGGTTTGAGTACGCACCACCAAACGTAAGCAATATTTGATAGCGACTTTTTTCGGCTTCTATCAAATTATATTTTAGCTTCCGCCACTTATTTCCCGAAATGTAAGCATGAATTAAATCATCACGTTTGATGTAAACGCGTAAATCCAGCTCTATAAAAATAGGGGCTTCAACGATTTGAATAGGGGTTTGGGCGGTGTTCTCCCAAAATCTGACGACTTTACTCACAATAACAATTTCCTTTTTACGTACATTTGCTTAAATCAATACCCAAGTTTTATCAACTTTTATCATTCCCCAAACAACTATGAAAAAAATAATTTTGAGCCTGATGATGTTTGGCGTTGTTGGCACAGCCTCAGCCCAAGAAACTCCCTCGGCAGATGCCATCCTTGACAAATATCTGGCGGCCATTGGCGGCAAAGAGGCCCTTTCCAAAATCGAAGACATTTCCATTAGCACAGTGGCCGAAACACAACGCGGCTCGATGGAATCGGAAGTAAAATTTAAAAAAGGCAATAAATTCAGCAGTGTCATGTATATGATGGGCAATGAAGTAATGCGCCAAACTTGCGATGGGACAAAAGTAGCCATTACTTCTGGTTTTGGAGGTAATACCAACTCTCGTACCCTTGAAGGCAAAGACGCAGCAGGCGCCATTTTACAAGCTGCTCCTTTCCCAGAATTACTTTATGCTGAATTTAACGTTCAAAAGACGGTCGTTGGCAAAGAAGCAGTCAATGGCAAAGATGCGTGGAAAGTGGAGTTTGCCATTCCTGAAGGAAGAAAATGGAACGATTTCTTTGACGTAGAGACGGGTCTTAAAGTAAAAAGAGCAGGCTCGGGTGAAGGGCAAAGAGGCCCTCGTCCTGACGGACAAGGCGGTGGTCAACGTCCAGAAGGACAACGCCCCGAAGGTGGCGGCGGCGGCCAGGGTGGTCAAGGCGGCGGCCGTGGCGGTATGGGTGGTGGAATGATGGGCGGAGGAATGATGAACGCAGCCCTCAGCGACTACAAAGAAATCAAGGATGGCAATGGCGTTAAAATCCCGTACATCCGCGAGCAAGGCAATGGGCAGTTCTCTTCAAAGGCCGAAGTGACGTCGGTCAAAGTAAACAAAGGCATCAAAGACAACAACTTTGTGATTAAATAAAATCACTCTTTCTTAAAATGTAATGTATTGATAAGGTATTCTTTTTCGGTGACTCTCATCAAAATATATACCTGAAACGAGTTACCATTGAGTGCCTGATACGTTGCCGTACAATACCGAACTTTAGAAGCCGTCCCCTGAAAGCCATATTTAAAGTCTTTCGGGGGATATTTTTTAAAGAAGTTTTTCAAAATCAATTCTGCCTGTCCATCACGAACGCGCCGAAACTCAACGTGTTCGGCATCAATGACCAAGTCCAAATTTTTCTCAAAATGCACCGCAAGATTGTGGGCATTTCCGCTTTTTATCGAGCCTTTTATTTTTTCGGCAATTTCAAGCTCGCGGGCAGCCTTCTCGGCAATAAAGCCACTAAAAATACACCCAACTACTAACGTCAAGAAAATAATTTGCAGGGTTCTCATTGCGAAAGCGTAAATTTGTTTTTTGATTTCAATAAGTTCTTGGCTAAAATTGTGCCAAACTCGTTCGTCTCACAAAAAACAGATTATTCCTTTTTCGCTGTGCAGAATCCAATACTTTCACTCGACCAAACCCACCAAAAAATAAAGCGAATTGCGTTTGAAATTTACGAACGTAACCTCGAAGAAACCAACGTTGTCCTTGCTGGAATTGTGGGCGAAGGTTATACCATGGCTGGTCTTTTAACCAACTACCTGCGGGAGATTTCTCCTTTGAACATTACGTTGATGAAAATTGACCTCAACAAAGAGCAGCCCCATACCAGCCCTGTCCATTTTGACATAGACAAAGAAGCTCTCAACGGCAAAGTAATCATTGTGGTGGACGATGTGCTAAACACAGGGCGTACGCTTGCCTATAGTCTTTCGCCGTTTTTAGGTGTTTCTGTCAAACGGGTACAAGTAGCGGTCATGGTCAATCGGGCACATCACTCTTTCCCTATTTCGGCCGATTATGTCGGTTATGCCCTCAGTACTACCCTCAACGAGCACATTCGGGTGAAGCTTTCTGAGCCAGAAGCAGGCGTATATTTAAGTTAATAAGAGGGGAAGCCCCTCTTATTCATAAATAATGGCAGTACCGTTGGCGCTTACCATAAGCATGGTACCACTACCACCGATGGTTTGATAGTCTAAATCAACCCCAATGATAGCATTGGCGCCTAGGCGTTGGGCTTGTTCAATCATTTCTTTGAGGGCAATACTCTTGGCTTCACGCAAGCCCTGTTCGTACGCCCCCGAGCGTCCGCCCACGATGTCACTAATGCCTGCAAAAAAGTCTTTTACAAAATTGGCACCTATGATGGCCTCGCCGTTGACCAAACCGATGTACTGAGTAATTTTTTTACCCTCAATGTTGTTGGTAGTTGTTATGAGCATATCAAAAGCGGTGAGAATGTTAAATATGGCACAATAGTAGTCATAATGGGATAAATCGGCGGTACAATCTAGGAACAACGGTCTTGGGAATGTACCAACGACTTAAAACCTCCATGAAAATATTGGGATATTTGCTTTCTAAATAGTCGTTCCTCCATCGACGGTATAAATGCCTCCTGTGCAGTATCCCGACGCATCCGAAGCTAAATACAAAACCAACGAAGCCACTTCTTCTACTGTCCCCATGCGGGCAATGGGCAACCGTTTTGTAAAATGGGTCAGCGTTTTTTCATCTTGCCACAATGCCTGACTAAACTTTGTTTTGATAAGCCCTGGCGCTACGGCATTTACACGGATTCCGTCGGCTCCCCATTCTTTGGCCAATACTTTGGTAAGCATATTGATGGATGCTTTACTCACGCTATAAATCCCCAATCCAGGATCGGGCGTTTCGCCAGCAATGCTGCTAATATTGATAATGCTTCCCCCTCCCCTGAGTTTCATGACGGGATACACCAGTTTTGATAGTTGAAAAGGTGCTTTTACGTTGATGTCCATGATTTTGTCATAGGCATTGTCGGGGCAATCTACGGTGGGGCCATAATAAGGGTTGGCCGCCGCGTTGTTTACCAAAATATCAATGCCACCATAAACTTCAACCGTTTTGTCAAATAAGTGCTTTGTTTGAGCTTCGTCTCCCATTCTTGCCTCTATGGCCGTGACTTCGCCCCCCGTTTTACGAATGTCCTCTGCCAATTCGTCGAGGTCTGCTTGTCGCCGACTGCTGATCACGACTTTTGCGCCAAATTGCGCCAAATACCGCGCAATTTGTTCGCCAATTCCTTTACTTGCGCCCGTAATGAGTGCTACTTTACCTGTCAATTGAAAAAGTTGATTATCAGCCATTTTGGTTATTTCTTTAGTAATTGGTGAATGAGATTAGGCAGTTAAAAGTCCGCCATCTAGGACGAGGGTGTGCCCTGTCATAAACGATGATGAAGCCGAAGCTGCGTACAAAATTGCGTCAGCGATTTCTTCGGGCTTTCCAAATCGCTTCATCGGAATGGCATTCTGGAGTGCTTCCAGGTAATTGGTATCGTCGTTGACAATCGCATTTTCGAGCATGGGCGTCAACGTAAACGCTGGACAAATGGCATTGACCCTGATACCGTGTTTGGCAAATTCGAGGGCAGCCGAACGCGTCATGCCCACTACGGCATGTTTACTGGCCGAATAACCAATGTGCCCCGCAAATCCGCCCAAACCAGCCACGGAAGCAATATTGACGATATTCCCCTTTTTTCTACTCAAAAAATGGGGTAAAACGGCTTGCATACAATAAAAAAGGCCGTTTACGTTAACATCAAGCACTTTTTGAAAGTCGTCAATCGGGTATTTTTCGGTACGAGCTCGTGGCCCAACAATGCCCGCACTATTAACCAATACATCAATATTCCCAAAGTAGGAAATACAATCGCTAATCATGCGCTGTACGTCTTCTACATCGGTGACATCAATACGAGCAAAAGTCGCCGCAGCACCCATTCCCGTAAGCTCTTCTACGAGTTCGTCACCTGCTTTTTCTGACAGGTCAGCAAGGAATAATTTAGCACCTTCGCGCGCAAAAGCCAATGCCGCCGACCGCCCAATGCCAGAACATCCTCCCGTAATAATCACTACTTGATCTTTGAAATTCATTGAATGAAAAATAAGTTAAATTAAGGGTTTTTGAAAAAAGTATCGGTTGTTAAAACTAGGATTATGACGCTTTAAACATCTTTTTTGACTTTCTAGCTAATCTTTACGAGAAGCTCAAAGAATACACCTAATTTTACGGCACGCATTTTGGTTATTTTTTTGATGTAAAACAAATAATTCACCCATTCCCTTTTGCTACTCAAATTTTGCGCATTTGTATGATGGACTCCCAGCAACCTAACGAGACCGAAGGATTACCACCTTTCATTAAAAGTTGGCGCCAAATGTACCGCATTGTCATTGGTACCTTATTAGTACTTATGGTGCTTTTTTACGTAATGATGAAGTATTTCGAATAATATTCCCAGATTTCTAAACCTTTCACTTTCCACCTAATCCCTCCTGCCAATGAGTTTTATTGACTGGATTGTCTTAATTGGTACCCTCAGTTTTATTATTATTTACGGTATTTACCGAAGCCGTGGCAAACAAAACATTGATGATTATCTTATTGCAGGTCAATCGCTGCCTTGGTACCACGTATGCTTTTCCGTAATGGCTACGCAAGCGAGTGCGATTACTTTTTTATCTGCTCCAGGCCAAGGCTTTGCCGACGGAATGCGCTTTGTTCAGTTCTATTTTGGGCTTCCACTGGCGATGGTTGTGCTAAGTATCACTTTTGTGCCTATTTTTCACCGACTTAAAGTGTTTACTGCCTACGAATTTCTCGAAACTAGGTTTGATGGTCGGGTTCGTATTTTTACCGTTATCCTATTTTTATTATCACGCGGGCTTTCAACGGGGCTTTCCATTTACGCTCCTTCCATCATTTTAGCCACTATTTTAGGCTGGGATTTAACTTGGACCAATATTTTGATGGGCTCGTTGGTTCTTATTTATACCGTTACGGGCGGCACAAAAGCCATTTCTCATACCCACTTACAGCAAATGATCATTGTTACGATGGCCATGTTTGTGGCAGGTTACATGGTTGTTCATTTGTTACCCAGTGACATTGGTTTTGTGGATGCACTCAAGATTGCGGGTAAAGCAGGACGTCTTAACACCATTGATTTTCATTTTGACCCCAATAGCCGTTATAATATTTGGTCGGGTCTGATTGGAGGTTTCTTTTTGCAACTATCGTATTTTGGCACTGACCAATCGCAAGTAGGCCGCTACCTCACGGGAGAATCCATCGGACAAAGTCGCATGGGGCTCGTAATGAATGGTTTGTTGAAAATCCCGATGCAATTCCTGATTTTGCTCGTTGGCGTACTCGTTTTTGTCTATTATCAATACAATCCCGCCCCGTTATTTTTTAACAAAGTAGAAACTGACAAACTCAGAAATAGCGAATACGCCGCCGATTTCCAATCGTTGGAAGAGAAACATTCATTGGCAGTGAGTAGTCAGCGGGCAGCCGTCGATGGCTTGGCTAAGGCATTGGATTCCAAAGACGAAACTTCGATTGCCCATTGGCAAGAAGCCTTGAAAGAATCGGACGATACCCAAAAGCAACTTAAAAAAGATGCGGTTTCATTGATTAAGAAAAACAACCCAACAGCCGATACCAGCGATGTGAATTACGTCTTCTTGCGATTCGTACTCGACCGCCTCCCAATTGGACTGATTGGTTTATTAATTGCCGTCATTTTTAGTGCGTCAATGGGCTCGATTGCCGCTGCCTACAACTCCTTGGCCTCTACCACGGTCGTAGATTTGTACAAACGCGTTTATAAAACCGATGCCAGTGACAATCATTATTTGATGGCAACCCGCATTTCTACCATTGGATGGGGCATGTTTTGCATTTTTGTGGCGCAATATGCCAGCAAATTAGGAAGCATGATTGAGGCCGTCAATATCCTTGGTTCGCTTTTCTACGGCGTTATTTTAGGTATATTCTTAGTCGCGTTTTACTTCAAAAACATTGGCGGAAAAGCCACTTTTTGGGGAGCAATTGTGGCCGAAATCGGCGTAGTTCTATGTTGGTGGTATGACTTGATGGCGTTTTTATGGCTCAACGTCGTAGGATGTGTACTCGTCATTGCTTTTGCGTGGGTAATTCAAAAACTCAAGCCTGCCAACGCCTAATTGTCGCTTTCTGTTCTGACCGAAAATAGTCGCTTCAACCAGCCCATTTTTTCTTCTTTTTCTTCTCTTTTTGCTTGTTCGTCTAAGTCAAAATGAGAGAAATCGGAAAGGATGGGCTGGCCTGCATCCACCCAACAAGTAAACCAAAAATCCGCCACCATTTTGACAGAAGCGCGCATTTGCCGTTCTACTTGGCGGTTTAGCAGCTGGTGGTACCGTTCCGAAAACTCCCTCGAATAAGTCTTCACTATCACCCCATTACGATCTTCTAATACGTATTTTTGTTCAGGACGAAATTTTACCGACAACTCCCGCTCAAAACGTAACACACTGTCCAATCCTGCATTGGCATTTCGGACAGCTTGCCAAGCGCGATGGGCTACTTTGTGTTCGTACATAGCCGTTCCCACAAACATATCGTAACTTTCCCCGTATAGTTCTGCCACTCTCGACTCCCAAAAAGCGTGAATCCCTTCCTGACCCGTCATTTGGCCGTTGTAATTGCGGGTTGTGTGCAGGGGAACGTTGGCGTCAGCAATGTAATGTCCCAAATCTGCCGCCACACGTAAAATACGACGGGGATTTTTCTGGCGAAATGCTTCCGTCAGCTGAAATTTGTATTGCTGGATTGCCCACGGTACAGTGCCATTGAGCGCCAATGTATCTTCGCCGTATTTTTCAACGGCCTCTTTCCAATAATACGGAAGTTTATACAATGCACTGTCTCCATACGCTTCAGTGTCAATATAATGGCGTGGAGCCTCTCCCACCACGGCATAACGCCTTTTGTCGGGATTGACCGCATTTTCGGTTAAGTAGTTAATTTGTTTTTTGAAAAATACTTGCATTTCGGGAGGAAGGCTAAAAACCGCGAGACGGTTGATGCGCTGATGCGCCCAAAAACCCCACTTTATTTTACTAGAAAAGCCACAAATTGGGATATTGAGCAATAGCAGAAGAAAAATTAGTGTAAATATTTTCCGAATTAAACATAGATTACAGGGGCACACCCCAAATTTTATTTGGTATTTGTTCTTTGCACAAAAGTGTAATATCGTGTTTTTTATCCTTAAAAACCGAAATAAAACCATTTTTGAACTGCAAAATGGCTTAAAATAAGTTTTTGAATTAAGTAATTGGCTGAGTATTTTTTGCAGAATCATCGAATTAATCTTCAAATTTTTACTGAGACGTTGAATAAGGTTGTATCGTCACTTTTAATACAGTCGTAATTTGATTTGGCAAAAAGCAAAAAATACAGAATTGTTTATATTTTTAATAAAAAAAGTACAATTTTTAAATTTCGTTCGTTATCTTTGCATCGTATTCAAAATCAGACGTGAAAGCTGAAGTTTAAAAATCAAATTATTACCAAAATGAACAAGAAGAAATTTTTCGGATATATCAAACCAGTATTTGGCCTTTGTGTATTTATGCTCATCATTTACGGAGCCTACACGCCAAGTCAGAATGCAGAGATTCAAAAAATCGTTTGTATTAAATTTAAGGCCGACGCAAGTGCCGCCGATATTGAGCGCCACATGAACGAGTTTGCCCAACTCCGCCGTGAGATTCACCAAATGGTTGCTTACTCAGGTGGTAAAACGTTGAGTGTTGCAGGAAGCTCAGAATATGATGCAATGCACTATCTTACTTTCCGCACAAAGGATGACATTTTGACGTTCCAAAATCACCCAAAATACCAAGCGTTTGTAAAAAACAACCAAGCATCTTGGGAAAAAGAATTGGTGATTGATGCAAGCATTGCTAAATAGTTTTCCTCAAAAAACTAGCCAACAAAAAAGCCTCGGCAATGCCGAGGCTTTTTTGTTGGGGACGGGGCAGGATTACCCTGCCACCTTACCCATCACGTATAACTCTTCCAAATGAGGCGTCGGATTGCCTCCTTTCTTTTCGAGCGTGACCGCAAATGCTTCTGCTTGTCCCGTCGTTTTCATTTTTTGGAAGGCAGTACTTACATCAAACACGCCTAAATCAACTGGTTTTCCTTCCACCAACGCCCAAAGTTGATATTGTTTGTCAGCACTAGGAGTAGGCAAAGACAAAACACTTAACTGAACTTCCTGCGTTTTAGGATTCCACACAACCCGTACCGAACTATTGGGCGATTTCTCTACCCCTTTCAAAGTCACAAACTGGTTATTGGCATCATTTAATTGCGCAATTTGCGTCGTTTGTGCTTTAATTTCGTTCTGTTGTTGCGCCACCGTTGTTGAAAGTGTATCCAAACGAGCGTTGAAATACACCACCGAGCCCACCAAAGCTGCTACTGAAGCCGCCGCTACCCATCCCCATTGAAAGGAATTTCCGCGAGAATTAAGCGGTAAAACGGGCACATTATCTTCTTCTTCCTCGGTTACTTCTTCCACCTTGGTTTCTGGTTCATCCTCAGCAAAGACGAGCTGTGCCATAATTTTACCTTTCAATGCAGCTGGGGCAGCCACTTTGTTGGCAAAAGCGAATTGTTCTATTGTATCGCTGAGACTATCTAACTCAGTCCTTATTTCGGGGTAAATTTTAGATAGGCAATCCACTTCCCTCCGTTCCTGATCAGAAACGTTCCCTGAAAGATAGTCTTCTAGGATACCTGATTCTATGTATTCTTTAACGTTAATCATGCACCAAAAAATTTTCTTAAATCCCTAAGAGCACTTCGCACACGCGTTTTTACCGTCCCAAGCGGCATGTCTAGCCTTTGGGCTGCCTCTTCGTGCGTGTAGCCTCCCCAATACACCATTTCTATCAGCGTTTGCTGCTCCGGTTTTAGTTGCGACACCACTTCTTTAAGTTCGTTGTTGTTAATTTCCTCATATATAGATTGACCTTGTTCTACAGTATATACGGCTGTATCTATGTCTTGGATTTCGAGGCGATTAACTCGCAAATAATCTATCGACGTATTTCGTGCGATATTGAGCATCCAGGTAAACAAACGCCCTTTGCTTGAATCGTATTGGGCAATGTTCTTCCAAATTTTGACGAAGATTTCTTGCAGCAAATCCTGTGCAGTTTCTTCAGTGCGAACCACCTTTAAGATTACCCCGTACAGTGCGTCGGAGTAATTATCATAAAGGTAATTGAAAGCTTTGCGATCTTGCCTTCGCAACAGTTCCAATAGTTCGCTCTCATTCAATTTAGGCGTTTTTAATCCCATATAATAAAGTTAAACCACTTGAGAATGGATAGTATTTACAAGTAAACAAAAGCGAGCGTACTTCTGTTTAAGAGCTTTCATGTATGCAATATCAAAAAAAAAAATCAGTCCTCTAAATCCAATTTGACATTAGCCATCGTAGATAGTACCAAAAGACTATCGACCATGAAAAAAGGACTTATCAAAACCGCTAAAATTTCGCTTTACACCTTGGGTTTTCTTTTTGTGGCATTTGTTGTTTATGCCAACCTAGAACCTGCCCCCATGCACGCTTTCGTAAAGCCAATTAGCATGACCATCATAAAAGTAGATGGACTTAGCGAAACTACTAATTCGGAAGCGTTACAAAAACAAATTAGTCAACAAAAAGGGGTCACCGCTTGTACAGTCAACCCCGCAAGTCAACTCGTGAGCATCACTTTTGACCCTGATGCCACCAACGAGTCTTCTTTGAAGTCATTGGTAGGAACCTATTCTGCCAAAAAAGTTGAGCCCGCTTCCTTTGATGGCATTACAGCAAGCGGCCCTGAGTGCCCCGTTCCGTTGTCTTACATTCAAGCATTTGAGCGCGCTAAATACGCCTTCTGTTTCCGTTAGCATCTTTTATTTTCTCTCAATAACTACTCAAGTTTTAATTTAATCCATTTTCTCAATCAATTAAATCAATTAAAACCATGAAAAAAGCATTTTTGTCTTTATCGGTTGCGCTTGTGTTCATTATGTCATCTTGTAAGAAAGAAGAAGAAGCAGCGCCAAAATCATTGTATGACCGCCTTGGCGGGGTAAGTGCCATTTCAGCAGTGGTAGATCAATTTATCACAAACGTAGCGGCAGATCCAAACATGGTTCGTACGTTTACGCCACTTCTTCAAGAAGTACAAAAGGGAAACACAGCGCGTTTGACTGCCCTTCGTAACAACTTGATTGACCAAATTGGTCAGGCCAGCGGTGGTCCACAAAAATACACAGGAAAAGACATGGTGACGGCCCACAAAGGGATGAAAATCACCGACACTGAGTTTAATTCATTGGTCAATGACTTAGTAATGGCCTTGAATAAATTCAATGTACCATCTACCGAGCAAAACGAACTTTTAGGTGTTTTAGGAGGCTTAAAAAGCCAAATTGTAGGCCAATAGTAGGGTCTGGTTGGGTAGTTGAGTATTACAGCAGGGCAAATTGCCCTGCTGTTCTTATTTTTACTCGACCCAAAGTACCAATCCTTTGAGGTAGCTTCCTTCAGGATGGAAAAGATTGACGGGGTGGTCGGCGGGCTGCGTAATTTGGTGTAAAACCCGCACTTGGCGTCCTGCTTCGATGGCCGCTGCAACCACCGTGTTATAAAACAATTCGCGATCCACTACTTGCGAACACGAAAAGGTAAACAATATCCCGTTTGGTTTTAGGTGCTTAATGCCTTCTGCATTCAATCGCTTATATCCTTGTACGGCGCGATGACGCGCCGACATGCTCTTGGCGTAGGCTGGAGGGTCAAGAATCATCAAATCGTAAGTACCCGTTGTTTCTTTTAGAAACTTCATTACGTCTTCTGCATACGACTGGTGGTTGGTGGTCTCACCAAAATTGGCTTCTACATTGCGCTCCGTCAATTCAATCGCTTTTTTAGAAGCATCCACCGAATCGACTGATTGGGCGCCTTCTGCCAAAGCGTAAATAGAAAAGCCACCAGAGTAACAAAACGCATTCAGCACATTTTTTCCTTTGGCATAGTTTCCCAACAACCGTCGATTATCGCGTTGGTCGAGGAAAAAGCCCGTTTTTTGCCCTGTTTCCCAATCAATCAAAAACGTATGACCGTTTTCTTTGACAGGATGCGGAACGGGACAACTACCGAAAACGTACCCGTTTTGGGTAGTTTTGGCAAACTCATCGGGCAAGGTATCGGCGCTTTTGTTATAAATGGCCTTCAAATCACTTCCGTATAAATCTTGTAATGCTTGTGCCAACTCATCGAGCACGCGGTACATCCCAATCGAATGGGCTTGAATAACCAATACTCCGTTGTAGAAGTCGATAATAAGCCCAGGTAAACCATCGCCTTCGCCGTGTACCAAGCGGTAGCTGTTGGTGATGGTATCTTCACTACTCCATTGGGTGGCAAACAACTGCTGGCGAACGGTCAGTGCTTTTTGCAACTTTTGTTTCCAAAAATCGACGTTGGGTACAATTTGTTCAAAACTGAACAATTTTACGGCAATGTTGCCATTGTGGTAATGCCCCGTAGCTAAGTACTGGCCACGGCTATCACAAACTTCAACGATTTCACCGTCAGTTGGTTGGCCTTTGATTCGGGCGATAGCGCCCGAAAAAACCCACGGATGAAACCGCCGTACGGCTTCGTCGCGATTGGGTTTTAGATATACAAGTGGAAAAGAATGCACGAAGATGATTATTAATTGAAAGACAAAAATACTTAGCACAATGCAAGTAGAAAGCACATTTTTCGTTTTTTTTCCTGAAACTAACCACCAATCACCAATGAATCGTCGCGATTTTTTGAAACAAACATCCGCATTAAGCGCGGGAATTGCCCTCACACCAAGTCTTTTTACTGAAGCGAAACCCATCAAAAAATTTGGAATTCAGCTTTACAGCGTTCGTGATTTGATGCCAAAAGATGCCAAAGGAACCATGAAAAAACTGGCCGAAATGGGCTATACTCAATTTGAAAGCTACGGAGGTCCTGACTTTTTGTGGGGAATGTCGCCAAAAGAATGTAAAACATTTTTGGGCGATATGGGCGTCAAAATGGTAAGTACGCACTTTGACATGAACAAAGACCTTGACAAAAACATCGAGCGTGGCGCTGAAGCAGGCCTTAAATACATGCTTTGTCCTTATCTAGGCCCTCAAAAAACGATTGATGACTGGAAGAAAAAAGCGGATTTGTTTAACCAAGTGGGCGAAAAAGTAACCAACGCGGGAATGAAATTTGGCTACCACAACCACGATTACTCTTTTAAACCACTCGAAGGCCAAATTCCGCACGAGGTGCTTTTGGCCAATACTGACCCCAAAAAGGTCATGTTTGAGTTGGATTTGTGCTGGATTGTGGCAGCGGGTCAGGATGCGGTTGAGCACTTCAAAAAATATGGTAAACGCTACGAATTGGTACACATCAAAGACATGGTGAAAGACAGTAGCGGCAAAGTAACGCAGAAGGATTTGGGACAAGGCTCTATCGACTTTGTGACGATTTTGAAAGCGGCCAAAAAAGCGGGTGTAAAATATTACCTTGTAGAACAAGAACAATACCCTGGGGCGTCGATTGATAGCATCAAAGTCGATGCCGATTGGATGAAACAACTTTCGATTTAATTGGCTTTAAAGTACAACCTCCCGAAAGTTTTGAACTTTCGGGAGGTTGTTTATTCCCCTTCTCTCACCCCCGCTTCAGGCTTGAGAACATATACGTCCAACATCGCCTTAGGACGGGCAAGGTACTCACGAAGCAATGTTTTTAGCGAATAGCCATCGGGGACATCTTGCGCGGCAAATCCAACTGCATCTACCCCTTCATGTTCGGCTAAGTAGAGCGCTCGGGCATTATGAAAATTTTGGGAAATTACCGTTACCCGTTCTTGTCCATATATCTCGCGACACCGCACTACGGAGTCAAACGTTCGATAACCCGCCGTATCGAGCAGCATAACATCTTCAGGAATCCCCAATTTTGTCAAGGCTTGTTTCATCGCTTTGGGTTCGTCGTAGGTTTCGGCTTCCTTGTTGCCGCTCAAAATCAGGTACTTGACTTTTCCTTCTTTGAACAACAGCGCCGAAGCTTCCATGCGGTATTTAAAGAACAAGTTCTCTTTCCCGCGAGCTACGTATTTGCTAGTACCCAAAACCAGCCCAACGTCGTTGGAAGGCAGCGAAGAAACGTCAAAAAACACCTTATGACGAGTCGTTAGCACCACAATCCAATTACACAACAACACTGCCACTACCACCCCAAATACCGACCACAAGCCTGCTTTGATGAGCTTTTTCATCAGAGAAACCCGCAAACGGCGCGAATGACGAATGGCGTTGATATGTAAAAAAGCGGTTTTCACATTGCTAGTTTTTTAGAATAACCCCAACTGTCCCGTCTCATCGGGAGCTGCGGGTGGGGTTTGGGGTGGGGTTTCGTCTTCATCAGACGGCGCGGCTATGTCAGGTTCATTTTCAACAATTTCTGGTTCGGCTATTTCCGCTTGAATGGATTCTAGCTGCTTTATTTCTTTGATTTTCAAAGCAGAAACCCGATTCCCCAAGGCTTTCCAACCTCTTACCTCTACAAATTCGTCCAAAGTATGTTGCTCAATTTGGTTCTCCGTTTTGCTCTTTTCAATCACCACTTCCATGCGTGGATGTACGTCCGTGGAGACAAAAACGATTTTAGACCCTTTGTTTTCACCAATAAACGAAAATTTCTTATCAGTGGTTGTGGTTTCTATTTTAAAACGCTTGGCAAAGTAATTTTTTTGTACCGATTCGTAATAAACTGCCGTAATTGGTTTTTCGGGAATAAACTTCTCCAAAAGCACCAACTCTTTGGGTTCATAGCGGTTGGTCAAATCAAAACTGGTAAGTTCGTACGAGCCTTCTTTGTAAAGTACCAAAATCAGGTCACCATTGTCAAAATTACCCAAATAACGCCCCCGATCGTCACGGTTTAATCGACCAAGCACTTCGTCGTACCACAAGTCAACGCCACCGAGTGTTGAGGCACCTGCCGATTTAAAGGCAATTTTACGCACGGGATACTTCGTCAGTACATTTCCCATGGCCGAGCGATTTTTGACCGCTAACTTAGAAAAATCAAAATCAAAAATCTTAATTCGGGCCGTACTTTGGGCGGTTAGGCTTACGGTAATTATTTCAGCTTCTCCGTTGTCGTTGGCACTAAAATAGGTCATTTTCGACTTGTTTGTCCCCAACGACACGTCGTATTCTTTGTCGCGCGTGATGCCCGTTACGGCAAAACGTTTGGCATAACTTACCCCCGATTTTCCGTCGAGGTAAGAAACATTGTATATTTTACGTTCGTCGTTTTTCTTAAACACCGACACGTAAAATATGTCTTTTCCCACAAAAACTTTGTCGGCTACGCGTACCACTTTGTATTTACCGTCGCGGCGAAAAACAATGATATCATCGATGTCCGAACAATCCATGACGTATTCATCTTTTTTCAATCCATAACCAATAAAACCTTCTTCGCGGTTAACGTACAGTTTTTGGTTTGCAGCTGCTACGACTGTCGCCGCAATGGTATTAAACGAACGAATCTCAGTACGACGCCCACGGTCTTTGCCGTATTTTTTCAACAAATCTTTGAAATAATTGATGGCATAGCGTGTCAAATGAACGAGGTTATCTTCCACTTCGGCCAACTCCGCCTCAAGGCGTTTCATGGCTTCATCTGCCTTAAACGCATCGTATTTTGAAATACGTTTGATGCGCAATTCGGTCAGACGAAGAATATCCTCTTCTACGATTTCGCGGTAAAAGTCATTTTTGTAAGGCGTCAGCCCCGCATCAATCGTTTGAATAACCGCCTCAAACGTTTCGCACTCTTCAATATCGCGGTAAATGCGATTTTCGATAAAGATTTTCTCTAACGAACTGTATAAAAGTTTCTCTTTTAGCTCAAATCGTTTGATTTCTAGTTCACGTTTGAGCAAATGAACCGTTTGGTCAGTACAAGTTTTTAAGATTTGAGAAACCGTCACAAAGTGGGGTTTCTCGTCGATAATCACGCAGGCATTTGGTGAAATACTTACCTCACACTCCGTAAAAGCGTACAAAGCATCAATGGTAATGTCGGGCGAAACGCCTGGAGCAAGGTGGATAACAATCTCCACGTCCCTTGCGGTGAGGTCTTCCACCGCTTGCATTCCCTTTTCGGGTTTTTTGATCTTAATTTTCCCTTCTTCGCTGGCCTTGATAATCGAATCCTTGATGGAAGTCGTGGTTGTTCCAAACGGAATTTCACGAATCACCAACGTTTTTTTATCAAGCTCTTCAATTTTGGCCCGCACGCGAATTTTCCCGCTCCGTAGTCCATCGTTGTAGTTGGTTACGTCCACAAAGCCTCCCGTTGGGAAATCAGGATATAACGTAAACGGCAATCCTTTCAAATAGGCCATTGATGCCTCAATCAATTCCACAAAATTATGCGGCATGATTTTGGTCGAAAGCCCCACTGCAATTCCTTCTACGCCCATGGCCAACAGCAACGGAAACTTTACAGGCAGCGTGACAGGCTCTCGCTTACGGCCGTCGTAGCTCATTTGCCACTCGGTCGTATCTTCGTTAAAAATAACGTCGTTGCCAAACTTAGAAAGGCGCACTTCAATATAACGAGCGGCGGCGGCGCCATCCCCCGTTCGGATGTCTCCCCAACTCCCTTGCGTATCAAACACGAGGTCTTTCTGCCCCATGTTGACAATCGCTTCGTTGATAGACGCATCCCCGTGCGGGTGAAATTGCATGGTAGCCCCGATTACGTTGGCTACTTTGTTAAAGCGCCCATCGTCCATTTCTTTCAGTGCATGAAGAATACGGCGTTGCACAGGTTTCAGGCCATCCTCAATGTTAGGAACAGCACGCTCTAGAATTACATAAGAAGCATATTCCAAAAACCAGTTTTGGTACATATCCGACACCACCAACTGGTCATGGCGGGTGTGTTCATTGGGATTTTGGTCTTCGGGTAAAGTGTCGTTGATTTCGCTCATCGGTTCGTATTGAGTGCCACGTAATGATAGGTTTATTTCAACCTTTTTACCAAAATAGTCGCTCAATCGCTATTGGTAAATTACAATTTTTTAACACGTAAATATACAAAAAAATGTCCAAAAATCGCGTTTTATACCCACTCAATGCCTTTTTTTAGCATCGTAAGTGTGTATTCTTCGCGCGATTGGGAAACGGGACGATAATCATATTCCCAGCCCGCCAAAGGTGGCAAACTCATTAAGATTGACTCCGTTCGTCCACCCGTTTCTAGTCCAAATTTTGTACCACGATCCCACACCAGGTTAAATTCTACATAACGCCCACGGCGTACCAACTGCCACGCTTTTTCTTGCTCACTATACGGAATATCAGCATTTTTTTTCATCAATGCCGTATAAGTCGGCGCAAAGGTTTCGCCCACGGCTTTAACAAATCCAAACAACTGATTTTTATGGGCATCGGAGGTAGGTTTTAAATAATCGAAGAATATTCCTCCCACGCCACGGGTTTCTTGGCGGTGAGGCAAAAAGAAATAATCATCTGCCCAATTTTTAAATTTTGGATAATAATTGACATCATGTGCATCGCAGGTAGCTTTGAGTTGTTGGTGAAACCAGCGAGCATCTTCGTCAACGACGTAATGCGGCGTCAGGTCAATCCCTCCTCCAAACCAGCTTGTACCGTTGGACATCTCAAAGTAGCGAACATTCATGTGAATGATGGGAACCATCGGGCTCACAGGGTGCATGACAATCGACACCCCCGTGGCAAAATAATCGGCCCGCTCAGTGAGGTTCATTTGTTTCATGAGTGCCTCGGATGTTTGTCCTTGCACAGCCGAAAAATTGACGCCTCCTTTTTCAAGGATATTTCCCGCCTGAATCAAGCGCGTTCGGCCACCGCCACCGCCGTGGTGTTGCCAGAGGTCTTCATGAAACTTGCCTTTTCCGTCGGTTTGTTCGATGGCTGCACAGATTTGGTCTTGTAACTGTTGGAAGTAATCAGAAATCGTGTTACGCATTTTTTAATTTAGAATATCAAATAATAGTCCTTTAATAAAGTACGAAAACCCTCAGAATACTTACCATCTCCTTCGTGAATGGTAAGTTTCTCCAACTGCAATGGCTTATTTTGCCACTGGAAGGTCGTTATAAGTCGAAAAAGTGCTTTTTCTTCTCGTTGAAAAATTTGAAGTTGCTTGACAGGCCAAAGCCCTTTGCCCTGCATGAGTTCAGTCATTTTTTGGGTTTCAAGGGGTGGTAATAATACCACAAATCGGCCTTTTTTTTGGAGTAAACTAGCTACTGAATTGGCTAATTCGACCAAAGAAAGGCTTTCGGCGTGCAGCGCTTGGTTTTTAATTTCGTTGGTAGAAAGCAAGTGATTTTCAAAAAATGGGGGATTGCTGATAATAAAATCGTAGCCCTTTTCTTTGTTCCAATTTTGGAGGGCGGTTTTATACACCTGAATGCGTTCGGCAAAGGGACTTTGGCTAACATTTTCTTGGGCTTGCTCGGCGCTTGATTGCTCAATTTCAATGGCGTCGATGTGTAAATTTTCGTTCCTTTGCGCCAACATTAAGGCCAACACCCCCGTACCCGTGCCAATATCTAACCCTTTTTTCACCCCATCTACCGACGCATACGCCCCTAACAAACAGGCTTCTGTACATACGCGCAATGAACTACGGTCGTGCCAGACTGTAAATTGTTTGAATTTAAAATAGGGGTTTGAACTCCGTCCCATGGTGTTTTTGATAAAATTTTAGAATCTACTGATAACCAATCCACTCCAACTATTTACGACCAAAATCAGCGGGATTTTCTCCCCAATATTCCGTTTCCCACTTCACAATGGCGTTGGTATATTTATTTTTCGACAGCCATTCTTCTGCCCGCTGGAGCATTTCAAAGAGGGCTTTATTACGCGGCGTTACTTCTAATTTAGTATTGGCGTGTTTTTTCTTTATCCAACTCATGGCGGTTTTAGAATCCGTATAAATCGGCAAGTTGCTTTGGTGCTTTTGGAGATACGCCAAGCCATGAACAATCGCCAAAAACTCCCCAATGTTGTTTGTCCCGTCTTGAAACGGGCCTTGGTGAAAGAGTTTCTGCCCCGTGCGAACATACACCCCTTGGTACTCCATGTCGCCCGTGGCGGTATTCCATGCGGCATCCACCGCAATGCTTTCAGGGTTGGGTTTGCCCACATTGGCAGGGGCTTCTTTCAGCGCAGGCTTGGCTTTGCTAGGGGTAATAAACTCCCAATAACTTTTGCTAAGGGCAGCTTCTGCTTCCTTCAATGAATCGAATGACTTATATTTTGCTTCCGCAAAACCTTTGATTTGCGCCTCGCACTCGTCCCACTCCGTAAACACCCCTCGACGGCGGCCTTCCCATACTACGTAAAATTTTCGTTTTTTTGCCATGCTACAAACTTAAAGAAAGTACGGGGTAAAAACGGAATCTCAACGCCTTTAGAAGGAAAATCCACTGTAAATTCTATGAAATTTCCTTTTTTAGCGGGTATGCTCGCGCTTTCTAGCCTGAGTTTTGCCCAAAAAGGGGTTGTCCTCACCCCCAACGAAACCGAAAAAAAAATCGATGTTACAATCGATGGTAAGCCCTTCACCAGTTATTTCTATCCAGGCCCTGATGTTTTAAAGAAAGCAGTTCTCTATCCACTGCTTACTGCCCAAGGTACTGAAATTACGCGCGGTTGGCCCATCAAACCTCGTACGGGTGAGCGCGTGGACCACCCGCACCACGTTGGGATGTGGCTCAACTATGAATCGGTTAATGCCCACGACTTTTGGAACAATTCCACCAAGGTGGACCACGCCAAACACACCTACGGCACCATCGTTCATACGGGAATCACCAAAATGAAAGGTGGCAAGAACGAAGGTACCCTTACCGTTACGGCCGATTGGCTCGACAAAAATGGCGGCTTGATGTTGACCGAAACCACAACGTATATTTTTAAGGGAGACGCCACCACCCGCACCGTTGACCGCATCACTACGCTAACTGCTAAAACCGAAGTAGTGTTTAAAGACGTAAAAGACGGCATGTTTGCCATCCGCGTCGCTCGTCAATTGGAACATCCTTCTACGGGGCCTTCTGAATTTACGGACGCGTACGGCGTAGTCACCAAAGTAGCCACGATGGACAACACGGGTATTACGGGCAACTACCGCACGAGCGAGGGCGTAGAAGGAGATAATGTTTGGAGTACACGCGGCCGCTGGTGTAATTTACGGGGCAAAATTGGGGACGAAACCATCAATGTCGTTATCCTCGACCACCCAAAAAACGTGGGCTACCCAACTTACTGGCACGCACGTGGTTATGGTCTTTTTGCGGCCAATCCACTTGGACAAGCTATTTTCAGTAAGGGCAAAGAGAACCTTAATCTGACCCTCAAAAACGGCGAGTCCACTACCTTCCGCTACCGTACGGTAATTGCTTCTAAAAATTTATCGGATGGCGACATCAATAAAATTGCGGCTGATTTTGATTCGGTCAGACGATAGTCAGACCGAGTTACGACGATAGTCAGACTAAGAACTACCTGAATTTGAGTTCGGTCTGACTATCGTCTGACCGAGTAAAACAACGATAGTCAGACTAAGAACTACCTGAATTTGAGTTCGGTCTGACTGTCGTCTGACCGAGTAAAACAACGATAGTTAGACTAAGAACTACCTGAATTTGAGTTCGGTCTGACTGTCGTCTGGCCGAGTAAAACAACGATAGTCAGACTAAGAACTACCTAAATTTGAGTTCGGTCTGACTGTCGTCTGACCGAAAGTCAAGCGCTGCTATTTGTGGTTTGTAGGCCGTGGGTAAAATGGCATCCTTCAGCAGATGTTCCACCTTTAGGTACCTAAACAACTTGTAGGTAGCAATCACAGGTGCCAAAAGTGGAATTTTGCCAAGCTCCAAAAGCCGATTTACTCTTTGAGGAACAACTAAAGTTTGGGCTTGTTTGAGGATAAAAAAACGAACAAAACCCAAATGATTTTCATACTGACGGTACAAATCAAGGGTAAAATCGCTTGAAATCAGGTTATCGCGCAAATGCTCTTCGCGCATTTTTTCCCATTCTTCAAAAGTCGTAGGCAAGCCCCGAATGCCCATTCTAGCCCCTACCCGATAAAAAACCTCAAAAACTTCCCGTTTTTCAGCCAACGTAAGTTTTTGTTCCAGCACTTCATAGGCTCGAATGGAATAATCAATCAGCATAAAAAGCACATCGCGGTAGGCCCAATCAGGGATTTGAGCCCCCCTTTTTTGTTCGACCGCTCCGTGAATGGCCGCAATCTTATCAATGGCCGCAAGCGCTTGTTGGTCTTCGGCAAAAACGATTTGTCGCGCGTACTCCACCGTAGAGAACAACCGCCCCAATGGATCAGCAGGCAGTTTCCCTGTAAAATACAGCCAATCAACGGCCTTATTCAATGCAAACTCCGCCGATGCTCCCGCAAAAATAAAAAGGATGGTATCGGCTTTCCCCCAAATTTGCCTAACAATCGAATCTGGTTTGACGAAGTAGTTCATTGCATTCAAAATAAAAAGTACTTTTATTTACAAAGTAAAATAAAAAGGGTTGCTTTAGCAAGAACATACTGGTTTTTGTTCAAAAGCCTAGAAATGTCTAAGCTTCTGAACATTTTCATTTATTTTAATCTGTAATCAAAAAGCCTCAAAGTAATATCTTAGACGTTTTACAATATCAAGAGCCTCTTGGATTTCTTGTTGGTAGTTATTGTTTATTTGTAATGCTCGCATTACTTCCCGCAATATTGGTTTTATACTCCAACCACGCCTTTTCTCTGGGGTCTTGGAGTAAATTATCAATCAGGCTATATAAATCTTTTTCTTGCATAATGATATTTGTAGAATCATTTATCGCCCTCCACCATCGCTATCTCGGCGGGTGTGAGTTCGTAAAACGCATACACCAAACGATCTATTTCGGCCTCCAAAGCCCCCGTGTCTTTGCCTTCTTTTTTGTCGAAAAGTACTTGATTGACAAGGGTTTTTATTTGATTTTTTTGTTGTTCGGTGGGAACAGGGACAGGGAGCTGCTCAATTTTGTATTTGAGCCAACGGTTTGTACCCATACCCGACGTAGTACCAAAATACCACTGTGCTACTTTGGAGTTTAGCACTCCTAACAGAAGTTTAAGAGACTGCCCTGTTAGCATAAAAATAGTATTATTCAGATAATGCCCTGCCTCATCAAAAGTGAACTTAGCATCGTCAGAAAGTTCACCCCAGATGATTTTGGGTTCATCAAATAGCTGCCAATAGGAAATTTGATCCTGGGTTTCAAACCAACTGTTACCTGTTTTTTTTCTTCCCCCCTCATTTCCAGACTGTTCCAAGCGTTCTTTCCCAAAAGAAAGTAAATATTCTTTTACACTTCGATAATGTGTTATGTCTATTTTTTTGCAGGAAACGTACTGATCATCCACTGATTTCCAAACGTATAGCTATATCTTTTCAGGTCGCGTCCTCGGAGGGTGGGCTTGATGATGTCGGCAGCGTGTGGTTCTTCAGCAATGAGGCGGTTTTTGGTTGCTTCGTCAATGATAAAAGCAGCGTTATAGCCTGTTTTTATCCCATAATCAATTCTGACATCCCACTCTGTCAGCTTCTTACCTATAGCTTCGATTTTCGTTTTGAGCAACGAAGCCCCCTGGTTGCCGATACTCCAACCTTCGGCAGGTAAGTCGGTTTGTGGGTAGGCGTATCGGTTTACAAAATCGGCAATGGGTGTGTGGCGTTGGTAGGTAGTGTCTAAAACCGCCACTTGGAGTTGGTTTTGGTAGGGGGCTTTCTGAGTCAGCAAGATATTGGCCTCTACCACGGCGGTTTCAAACAACTGAGTATCTGTAAAATTCAACAATATCAGTGGGTTAGTTTCGCGTACGAAGTAAGTACGGAGGGCTTGCCCGTACTGCGTTTGTAGCCAAGAGTTGGACGTAATAAAACTCAGGACGCCACCTTGTTTGAGAAATCGAAGGCCTAACTCATAGAAAAGGCAATACAAATCGCCCGTTTTTTCGTAGGTCAAATAGCCTGCTTTTTCGAGTACCGTATCTTTGAGTTTGGCCAGCTGCACATAGGGCGGATTTCCGATCACAATATCAAAGCCACCCACCTCACCCCGTCCCTCTCCTGAATGAGAGGGAGAAAATACATCTTTGAAATACAAATGCCAAAGAAAGTAGGGGCGTTCGGTACGGTCTTGGAGGTCGTGTAGGCGTTGGCGACTTTGGGCTACTTGCTGCTGCTCGGCTACGAGCTTATCGTATTCTTTTCGAGTTTTGGGTTTAAGGTTTTCGGGCTTACCCGCTTCGGCAATGCGTCGGTCGAGGTGTCGTTCACGGAGTTCGATATTGTATTCGATGTGGTCGTGTACGGCTTGGTTTATTTGCTTCCGCAGACTATGTTTCCGCTCGGTATTTTCAACGCCAAAGTATTCGTCTATCAGTTTTTGGAGGTCTTGGGTTTGTTGTGTCTGAAAAATCGTCATTTGGGACTGTGTCAGATTTCCAAACAAATCACGCTGAGGTTCAAATACTTGCACACTCTGTTGATGGATTTTGGATAAATCAATGCCCTCAAAACTTTCGAGTAGGCTGTTACCCTGCATGATTTTGTAGTCGAGATTGGGCAGGGGGCTTGGGGTTTCTTCGTCCACCACGAGGGCGAGCCAAAAGCGTAATCGTGCAATATCGACAGCCCCACGCTCCAAGTCCACGCCATAAATAGAGTTTTGGATGATATGGCGTTTGGTGTCCGCAGGGTCGAGCGTAAGGTCGAGCGTCATTTTTGCCTTAAAAATCTCCTGCAACATTCCCATCGGAAACGCCCCCGAGCCAATGGCAGGGTCACAAATCTTTACCTCGTCGAGCAGGGTTTCAATCTTACGTGCATTTTTGACAATAAAACCTTTGGCCTCGCCCCGCTCGCCATTACGGATGAAAGACTGAATCGCTTCGACATCTGTTCCCCCATCGGGGCGGTCTGCCGCAGCGGTTAGGGAGCTTTTTAAATATTGAATCAGAGCCTCTTGGCAGATGTACTGCACTATCTCTTTGGGTGTATAGAAAGCCCCCTTGTCTTTGTTTTCTTCGAGGAGGTTCTCAAAGATATGCCCCAGCATTTCGGGGTCAATGCCCACGTTGGCATCGTCGGGACTGTTTTCGTCAATGGTGAAATTGTACTGATCAAAAAACTCGAACAAGTCGGCAAAGTAGCTTTCGGGAAAATCAATGTGGTTGGTGTGGGGTTGGTCGTTGTCGAAGAGGCCGCCGTTGAGGTAGGGAACCAGCACAGTCCCCCTGCCCCCGATAGGGGTAAACAAATGACCATCACGCTTTGTGTTAAGAGTTTCAAAAAAAAGTTGGGTAAGGCATTTTGAGTAGAAATGCTGTTTTTCGGGGAAATACTGAAAGAGATTTTTAATAAAGTTTGAATCTCCATTTGCCCAAACAGAAACTCCCCCATCGAGGGCTGGGGGGCTTCCCATCCAGCCTTTTTTCTGCAAAAAGTAAAGGAAAACGATACGTCCGAGGAGTTTTTTGGCGAAGTCACGGATAGGCTTTTCGGTTTTATTGGTGTCGGCTTGTTCGCCGTCTTTCAGAATGTCATAGTATTCGGTTTTATTTTTCAGGTAATGCCAAAATTTTTCGTAGTGTTCTTTGTAGCCTTTGAAAAAATCTTTATTCAGTTTTTCGACTGAGAAAGCGTTGGTGACGGCCTCAATGGTGCTTGTATTTTTGTTACCCCTCAATTCCATCAGCCGTCTGGCAGCAGTAGTGCAAGATTCGTTTGGGCCGAGCAAGAAGCTGTACCTTTTGGTGGCGGTTTGGGTGGTGATGAGTTCGCCTTCGTCGTTGAACGTGCTGCTTTTTGAGATAAAAGAAAAGCGGTAGTCTTTTTGTTGATTGGCATGAAAAAGCACCAAAAGTCCTTCAAATTGCCCAGAATCAATGAGTTTGGCGGCCAGGTTGCGGAGTTCTACCCGATTTCGGGCAATCACCTTGTTGTCAGTAAGTTGTACGTCAACAAGCGCCAATCGTTTTTCGTCAGCAAGAGTAACCACGCCAAACTGAAAGGCTTTTTGCACAAAGTCCACGCCCTCAAGCAAAGGCTGATAAGCCGAAGACAGAAAAAAATCGGAACGAGTAAAAATGATTCGTACTATCTCCTGCCAAATATCGAGATGATACGGCTTGTGTAGTTTTTCTTTGAGTTCTTTTTCGGTCATGTCAGGGTTTTCTTTTCAGTTTTTTTATTTTAGAAAAAAAGAAAAAAATCATTAACTATTTAAATATCAATTGATTAAAGTCTTCCTTTTTCCATTTATTTTTCATTTATTTTTTTTTATGCCAACCAATAAACTCGTCCTTTGGTACCACCAGAATGTTTAACTTCACCTAATTCAGAAAGTTCATACACAGCTTTTTGAATATCCTTTCGGTCAATTTCTTCAAATCGTTGATGAATATCTTCGATGCTGCTTTGAGGTCTGAGGCGTAATTCTTCGATAATCAGGGCTTTGAGGCGGTGCGGTTCTATGACTTTCAGACTGGCTTTGATATTCAGTTTGGCATTGGCCACCAATTGGGGATTGATAAGGTACTCTGTACCTTTTTTAAGACCACGGCTAATGAGCAGACCTTGTTCGGTTAGGCGACTGACATAACTTCTAAGGCGTTCTTCTTCTGGCAATTGTAGCTGCTTGTAGAGCTGGGTAGCCAAGACTTTTTTCCATCTCGATACAATACCCAATACGATAAACTCACGTTGCGATAGTTGGTAGTGATTCGACACGTATTCAAGTAGCGCAATGCTTGATTCGTCCAAGATTTTAGATTCCTGTACCACTTTGACACTGTCAAAGTCGGCCTCTACAATTGGAAAAGGTTTGGCATTTCGGCTACTGATTTCGTACAACAAATCAAAACCTGACCCTTCGCCTTCCATCAGGTTGAGGTCGTGAAAAATTTTGATGAGGTGAGGATTTCGTCGGGCGGTTTTGTGCAGGATATTGTCTTTTGAAATCCCCATCAATAGCCCACCTGGGTTTTTGATTTCCAATCTATCCACATACACACTGATAAAAATATCGCCTGAAATGGTGTAGCTTTTGTGCGCAAAAGCATTGATGAGTAGCTCTCTGATAACCCGTTCGTCATAAAACCGAATGGGTTTGCGCTGGAAAAGTCCGTCTTTGAACTCATGGTAATAAGTAAGTTCGATGGCTTCTTTTTCGATTTCTTGTAATAGCTCTTTGGGATTGAGGGCGTAATCATGCCAATCTAATTTACGGACTTTTTCTTCTAAGTCGTTGTAAACCAAATACTGTATCGTAAGCGGGTACGCCAATCGGCTGCGTTGGGAGGCATTGCCAAGCCACAAAATGCCCAAGTTTGTTAGTTGCTCGTTGTTGATGAGGTTATAATGCTCGGCGATTTCGATATCACTTCTTTGTTTGATACTCTCCTTTACCCTTGGCGATTGTCTAATCTCGTTGGCAAATTTTGTCAGATGTTGGCCAGGAATATCATTTAGCCAAACGTTTCGCAATTGCAACTCCCACTGAAAAGCATCTTTTTCGGCTGCAATCCTTACGAGGTCTTCGCTACGAGCCGCATGGCATTGATCACCAACCCGCAGGTAAATTTTGCCGTCGTTGGTGGTGGCAATGGTTTTAGAAGACGGCAAAATAGTAAGTTCAAAATACTGCCCTCCGTTAGAATGCGTCAGCACATCGCTGGCGGTTAAACCCACATTAAAAGACAAAGAACGAATTCGGGTCAGGGTTTTGTTGATATCCTCTACATTGATGGTTTGTTCAATTGGAGGCTGTTTATTGGCATCTTCTATACCAATCACGAGTTTTCCGCCTTGCGCATTGGCAAAACAAACCGCGGCTTGTGCTAAGTCTTTAAAACCGCTCTCTCCTTTCTGAATGATACGAATGCTTTTATAGTCAATATGTTGTGATTCGGGTGTCATGCGTCAAAACTTTCAGAAATGATAATTTTGGGAACGAGGTCTTTGGGCGTGGCTGTTACTTTGGCAGTAGGTGTTTGGCGGGTTTGTAAGTTATAACCATGCAAGATTTTGAGCAATTCGTCAAGCAAAACCGACAGTTTCAATTTTACTGTTTTCTGGTTTTTTTGCAATTTATTGATATCGCGTTGTAGGTTTTGATACCAGCCTTTTTGCAAAGCTTCTTTGGCCAATAGTATCAACGTTTTTTCGTCTTGTCCTAAGTGCGGGACGTTCAAAAAACCGTTGAGGTACTCTTGGGCTTTCTTTTCGTTGGGGCCTGGCGTAACGTCTATTTTGTGCTGTCGGCCTGCTTCTTGTTTAATATCAGCCTGAAATTGGACGATGGCAGCCTGTACTTGCTCGTGGTGCAGGGCATGAAGCGCAATGGCTTTTTCGGTGGCTTTGGCCTGAAATTTCTTGACGGCTTCGAGAAACGAAAGTGGCAACACCTCGCCGTTGGCTTGCACATAAAAGAACGCGTCGCGTTTGGGGTTGCGGATAAAACTAATGGTTTCGTGGCGCTGGGTTTTGTCTTTGCGGCCCACCCGTGCCCGCAGGGGCATCTGCTGAATTTTGCGAAAAAAATCGGGATCTTTCTCTCTGAGTTCGCGCAAAAACATCAGGTATTCAAGTTTTTCATCTTTTTCTTCATCAGGGTCTTTGTCAAAAAGGCCAAAAGTTTCGGGGGTTTCGTCGGGGCTATAAATCTGACTATCTTCACCCAATGCTGCGTGGAAGGCTTGCAATTTCATCAAGGCTTTTTTCTGTAATTCGATGTCGTTGTCCACTTGCGCCGTGGGAAAAAAGTTAAATATATGTACCTCTTTGGCCACTGACCCAATACGATTTACACGCCCAATACGCTGCATGAGTCGGGTGGAGTTCCAAGGGGTATCATAATTAACGATGACGTTGGCTCGGTGCAGGTTTACTCCCTCGGCCAACACTTCGGTTGAGATAACTACCTGATAGTCATTACGCTTCGTACCCGTGTAATTAGCATCAAAATTCTCGCGGATAATAGGCATACGGTCTTTACGAGTATGACTGTCCACGGTCAAGATTTTCTGGCTGATAAACTGGGGTAGTTTTTTTGCTAAATAGTCGGTGGTTTCTTTGCTTTCCGAAAACACCACCAATTTTTTTTCGTGGTTGATTTCAGTAAACAAGCGGTTTTTGAGGTACTCAACAAAGGTGTCGAGTTTGGGGTCTTTATCGCCAATTGCCTCCCAAAGGGTTACCAATTGGGTTAATATGTCTTGATCTTGTTTCAACCCACTTTCAAAACCTACTACAAAATCATCGGGGGCGCAAATTTCGATGGTGGGGTCGTTGAGTTGCCGTTCCAATACTAAATCTAAGAGTTCATCTTCTTTGCCGTCGTTGATGTACTCGCTCACTGGGAGGTTGGGAGCAATAAAAATACGGCCTTGTTCAAACATGGTTATCATGGCTTGATTGGCCTGTAAGAATCGTCCCAAAGAAGATTTGAAGGCATGAAAACTGCTGTCAATACGCTTGACGAGCATGGTTTTCATGATTTTGGCCAACTGCGTCGCAATCATATCGGCTTTTTTGTACTTCTGTTTTTTGGGAGGTGTCAGAAACCCAATGGCGCGGTAACGGTTGTAAGTTAGGCCCAACGTGGGGTGGGTGAGCAAAAAGATGGTCTGGTCGTAAAGTTGTTCGAGCACTGGGTCTAACTGATAGAAAATTTTTTCGGGGCCGCGCACGTCAGGAAACAGAATGCCCTGCGCCTCCAAATCTTTTGAATATAACTCGTGGGCGTTGAGGTCGGTACGGGTACGCCTCACGGTGAGTGGTTCGATAACTTTGCTACGAATGTCGGTATAAATCAGTTTGACAGCCACCATGGTTTGGGCCATGTCAGGGTCGTTTTTTGCCTTGCGGTAAGCGTCTATCTTTTGTCGGAAAAAGTGCTGTAAATTACCCACTTCGAGGGTAGAATCTTTACTATCTTGAAACAAATATACCAAACTGGCCACATCTTCGGGACGGTTGTTGAGTGGGGTAGCCGACACGAGCATCACTTTCTTATTAGGATGTGAACCATCGGACAGGGTACGACGAGCAGGGGTTTTACAGATTTTTTGGAGGTCGTTGTAAGCATCCGAGGTGTCAGACCTAAACTTGTGGGCTTCGTCCACAATCACCAAATCGTATTTTTCGGGATTACGGACTTTATGCAAGCTGCCGTTGGTGATGATTTCGTAACTCTCAAAGCCAAATTTGTCAAGGGTTTCTTCCCAGTTACCTTTGAGAGCAGGTGGCACCACAATGAGTGTGCGAGAACGATGTTCGGGAAAGCCGTTTTTGAAATAAAACTTTTTGGCAATGAGCGTGGCTACAATAGTTTTGCCCAAACCAACGACATCCGAAAGAAAAAAACCGCCATGGCGTTCCATTTTGGTGTAACCATCATTGACAGCATCAGTTTGGTACGAGAGCCGTTTGAAGCCCTTGGGTAGATCACCTGCTGAGTTGGGGTCAAACTCAATACTTTTGCCAAAATATTCAACCAAAAATTTTAGATAAACTTCGTAAGGCGTAAAGGCATCATTGAGGTAGGTCTGTTCTTTGAGTTTTTCGACAAACGCTTCGCTAACGGGCACGCCTTCTATCCAAAGTTTATCAAAAGTTTCGGTAGCAAAGGCAATGTCAGTATCGTCACGTAGTTCGACATTGAATTCAAAGTTGCGTTGAAGACCCGCATCGGTGAGATTACTAGAGCCTGTGATGACCGACCCGTAGCCGTGGGCGTGTTTGGTTTGCTCTCGAAAGATGTAAATTTTGGCGTGAATGTTTTGTTTGGGATGTACCCTGAGTTGGAGTTTACCCGTGGCCAAATCATGAATAAACTGTAACATTCCATCTTCGATGTGTTTGGCGTAGGTAGCTTGCTGAATATTTTCACGGAGTGAATCAAAAAACTGTTGTTGGGAAAGGTGCGCATCCGCTTGGAAAAGAACACCATTTTTTTGTGCTTCGGCCACCAATTGGTCAATATTAATACCTACCAAAATACGAATTTCTTGGGCTTTTTCGATAAACGGACGAATATGAAAGTAGCCCGTGGCGCGGAAGTAACCCACAAGAGCGTCGAAGAAGTGAATGTTTTTATATTGAAAAACGCCCTCTATTTTTTGCAGGAGGGTGTTGTCGGTTTCATTGGTAAAAAACTTAGTAGCCATATAAGCTTCGATTGGAAGAAAGCTAAATTAAAAGAAAAACCAAAATAGATTGGTTAGAACCACTAAAAAAACCTTTTTTTAAATTGTTCAGAAATTAAAATACCGAATCCTACCCTTTCCGATAACTAATATTTTTAATTCAAAAGATTAATACATCAAATTTCCAAGGGCATAAAACAAAAAAAGCCCAGATTTCTCTGAGCTTCTTGCTTTGTGTTGGCGGTCCGGACGGGACTCGAACCCGCGACCCCATGCGTGACAGGCATGTATTCTAACCAACTGAACTACCGGACCAATTAACTTCTGTCTTTTGTAAACTTTGCGTGATAGGCATGTATTCTAAACAACCGCCAAACGCTTTGTGAACTACCAGACCAAAATGTACTAAAGAGCGAAACACTTACTTTGTGTTGGCGGTCCGGACGGGACTCGAACCCGCGACCCCATGCGTGACAGGCATGTATTCTAACCAACTGAACTACCGGACCAATTATCTTCTGTCTTTTGTAAACTCTGCGTGACAGGCATGTATTCGAAACAACCGCCAAACGCTTTGTGAACTACCGGACTAAACTGCGTTTTTTTTACTTTTTTGCGTTTTGGTATCGCTGAAAGTGGTGCAAAAGTACTATTTTTAACTTTCAATGCAATACTTTTGCCAACAAAAAAACAGACTTTTTTTTGAATTATTTTCAATTTTTAAGACATAATTCTGATTTTTAAATAGTTACAAGCTCAAAAAAAATGACAAAAATTAAAGACATTACTCACTTTTTAGAAAACATAGCCCCATTATCCTACCAAGAATCATACGACAACGCTGGTCTCATTGTGGGTGACCCTACAGCCTCCGTTACCAATGTGCTCGTTTCGCTTGACTGCACAGAGGCCGTCGTCGATGAAGCCATTGCCAAAAACTGTAATTTGATTGTTGCCCACCACCCCATTGTATTTAAAGGGTTGAAAAAGTTCAATGGACGAAACTACGTCGAACGTACGATTATCAAAGCCATTAAAAACGACATTGCCATTTATGCCACGCATACCAACCTCGACCACGTGGTCGGTGGCGTCAATTTTATGATTGCCGAGCGCTTGGGCTTGCAAAACGTCCGCATTTTAGCCCCTAAAAAGGATTTGTTGATGAAACTTGTCTTTTTTGTTCCCGTTGAGAATGCCCCAGAAGTCGTGGAAGCCTTGCATAAAGTAGGTGTCGGCCAAATCGGGAATTATGACCATTGTAGCTTTAGCGTAAATGGCACAGGTACTTTTCGCCCCAATGAAGTAGCTACGCCCTTTATTGGGAATGCTAATGAAATCGAGCGTGTAAATGAAAGCCGAGTTGAGGTCATTTTCCCTGCTTATTTGGAAGCAACGGTGATGCGAACGCTCAACGAAACCCACCCTTATGAAGAGGTGGCGCACTATCTTACGCTTTTGCAAAATACCAATCAAGAAGTAGGTGCAGGGGCAATTGGTCTTTTGTCAGAAGGCATTTCAGCTAGCGATTTTTTGGCCTATTTGAAACAAAAAATGCAACTAAATGTCATTCGACATACCGCCATTTGTTCCTCAATTATTCAGAAAGTAGCCGTTTGCGGGGGGGCTGGAGGCTTTCTGTTAAACGATGCGATTTGCCAACAAGCTGATGTTTTCATCACTGCTGATTACAAATACCATGAGTTTTTTGATGCCGATGGCCGCATCCTTATTTGTGATATTGGGCACTATGAAAGCGAAGTTTTTACAAAAGAATTATTGCAACGATATTTGTCGAAAAAATTCATTAATTTTGCGACAATTTTGTCGGAAACTATTACCAATCCAGTAAATTACTACGTGTAAGGTGTCGGTTATCGGACGTAAAGAATGACATTCTAAACTGAAATAACCACACTTCAAACCCAACAAATATGGAACTGACCGTCGCGCAGAAATTAGACTTATTGCTCAAATTGCAGCAAATTGACTCACAGTTGGATGACATCAAAAAAATCCGCGGCGACTTGCCCGAAGAAGTTCGTGATTTAGAAGATGACATTGCGGGGTTTGAAACCCGTATCGGAAAGTTCAACAACGAAATCAGTGTTCTTGACGAAGAAATTAGCCGCCATAAAGCGACTAAGAAAGACGCTGAGAAGTTGATTGCTCGTTACAAAGAACAACAGATGAACGTTCGTAACAACCGTGAGTACGACGCCATCACGAAAGAAATGGAGCTTCAGACGCTTGAAATTGAACTTGCCGAAAAGAAAATGCGGGAAGCCGAATACAAAATCAAAGCTAAGAAGGAAGAAATCGCAGGAACTGATGGTCTTCTAAAAGAACGTCGCGAAGATTTGAAAGCGAAAAAACAAGAGCTTGATACCATCACTTCTGAAAGCCACGAGGACGAGAAGCAGTTGTTGGAGCAGCGCGAAGCCCAAGCCCAAAAAGTAGAAGACCGTTTGTACAAATCGTACACGAAAATTCGTAACAACTCCGAAAACGGATTGGGCGTAGTGAAAGTAAAACGTGGTGCTTGTGGAGGTTGTTTTAACGTAGTTCCTCCTCAGCGTCAGGCAGATATTCGTGAAAAGAAAAAGATTATTGTTTGTGAACACTGTGGACGTATCTTCGCAGATGTTGACACTGAGTACAAATAGTTTATTGTACTTTTCTAACACAAAAACGCTTTGGTATCGTTACCAAAGCGTTTTTGTGTTTATGAGCATTCGTAAAAATTTCACAGTAACATAATCGCATGTAGTCCAAATAGTCCGTTTGATTGTATTACTATTGTTGCCGCACTAAATTTTATTTATGAAAACTTCGTCTTTTGGCCTTTCATTATTGTTGGCAGGTTTTGTTCATACCAACCTTCATGCACAAATCAACTACACAAATGCCAACATACACTCCCACAATGATTATCAGCAAGCAAACCCATTTTGGGGTGCGCATACGCTTCAATGTGGCTCTATCGAAGCTGACCTTTACTTGCACAATGGAGAGTTGGTCGTGGCACATTTGCCCTCGGAAGTAAAACCCGACCAAACGCTCACAAAGATGTATTTACAGCCTTTGCAACAACAGCAAAAGGCGGGCAAGGGTTATCCTTTCCAGTTTCTCATTGACCTTAAAACCCCTGCCTCTCCTACACTCGATTCGCTGGTGAGTCAACTGAGTCGTTACCCCGAACTTTTTGGCGAAGGAAAAAACGCACGGGTGGTCATCAGTGGCAGTATGCCAACTCCTGCCCAATTCGCCAATTACCCTTCCTGGATTTCATTTGACGGACGTTTTGAACAAACCTACGATGCCGCAGCCCTCAAGCGTGTTGCACTCATTAGTGCGCCGTTTACACTCGTATCTCGTTGGGACGGCAAAGGGCTTTTCCCCAAAGAAGACCGCGAAAAAACCGTTGAATACGTCACGCGGGCGCATCAACAAGGGAAAAAGGTGCGTTTTTGGGGTGCTCCCGACAACGAGGCCATTTGGAAAGAACTCACTGCCCTTGGCGTTGACTGGATTGGGACTGACCGCCCACAGGTATTATCTGATTATTTCAAAAACAACAAACCAGCTGATAATCAATACACTTATCCATCATCACCTTATACGGTGTACCAACCTACTTACCGTAGTGATGGTGCTGCCAAAACACCTAAAAACATTATCTTTTTAATCGGGGATGGAATGGGGCTTGCCCACATGCAGACGGGGTTGGTCGCCAATCACGGTCAACTTCACTTGGCTTTGTTCAAACGCCTAGGCTTGATGCAAACCCAACCTGCGGAAGGCTATATCACCGATTCGGCTGCGGCTGGAACGGCATTGGCTACTGGGCATAAAACCAAAAACGGCACCATAGGCATGGATGCGACCTTGGTGGCACGGCCTTCGTTGGCTGTTGTTGCACGACGCAATGGCAAAAAAACGGCGGTTATTTCTTCAGGTCCCATTACTGATGCCACCCCTGCCGTTTTTTACGCCCACCAACCCAAACGCAGTATGCAAGAAGAAATTGCGGCAGATTTTCTAAAGGAGCCTACGGATGTATTGGCAGGTGGAGGCAGCAAATATTTCTTTGAGCGCAAAGACAAAGCAAATTTGGGCGATTCATTAGTGGCGCGTAATTACTCCGTTATTCGTCGGTATGCCGATATAACTTCTGAAACCAAAAAAGACAAATTTGTGGTTCTTGACGACCAAGCAGGGCTTTCGATGGAAAAAGGGCGGGGAAATTTTCTGCCTTTAACGGTGGGAGAAACGGTCAAACATTTTAAGAAAAATGCCCCAAAAGGCTTCTTTATGATGGCTGAAGGTGCGCAAATCGACTACGCTGGACACGCCAACAACGTCGCATACGTGATGAATGAAGTCCTTGATTTTGACCAAGCTGTAGCAGAAGCACTCCGCTTTGCCGACCAAGACGGCCAAACGCTTGTTATCGTAACAGCCGACCACGAAACTGGTGCGATAGCCCTTACGGGTGGTAGCGAAAAAAATGGAATGTTAAAGGCTAATTTTGGTTCAAAAGGCCACTCTGGTATCATGGTTCCTGTGTATGCCTATGGCCCTCAATCGCAGTTATTTGGAGGAATTTATCAGAATACCGAGCTTTCTGATAAAATAAAGTCATTGTTGGAGAAGCGTAAATAACGACACCAACGAATGTGAGGTTTCCTTCACTCCCTGATAGGCGTATTCAATCGCCTCAGGGAGTGCCATTGGGCGGGGCAAAATTGACCTTGCATACGAAAGCCCCAACGACTGTATGTCGTGGGTAGTCAGTAGGAGTGTTCCACATAAGGCTACCACAGGGATATTTCTTTCCTTGGCTGCTCTGGCAATCCCTGCAATCAACTTCCCTTGTAGGGTTTGTTCATCCATTTTTCCCTCCCCAGTCAATACCAAATCGACGCCCTCTAATTGTTCTTCAAAGTGCGTTTGTTCCATCACGATTTTGACGCCTTCTTTGAGATTAGCCTTGAGAAAAAATAAAAGCCCAAATCCTAACCCACCTGCTGCGCCAGTACCAGGTTGGTGCGCCAAATCTATCCCAAAATCGCGTTGAATAATCGCTGATAAGTGTTGTAATCCAGCATCTAATGTTTTTACTGCTGCCTCATCCGCTCCTTTCTGGGGGGCATAAACATAAGCTGCCCCTGAGGGTCCAAAAAGCGGCGCAGTTACGTCACAAGCTACATCGATGGTTACGTCAATTAAGGGACTTTCAGGCGGGATAATTTGTTCAATATGAAGTAAATTTTCGCCGATAGGCGCTAGTTCATTGCCTGTTTTATCGCAAAAACGCCACCCAAGTGCCGCCGCCATACCAATACCAGCATCGGTAGTGGCGCTTCCTCCAATCCCCAAAATAATGCGTTTGGCCCCCGCTTCAAACGCCTTTATTATTAGCTCCCCAGTTCCGTAAGTACTTGTTTTTAAAGGATTTCGTTCTTCCGAACTAAGCAGTTTGAGCCCCGAAGCGCTGGCCATTTCGAGAAAAGCCGTTTGGCGATTGGGCGTCATTCCAAAATTCGCCCTAATAGGACGCCACAGCGGATCCATCACTTCCGTTTCTACAAAAAAACCACCCGCATCTTGGGTTAAAATTTCGGCCGTGCCCTCTCCCCCATCCGCCATCGGAATCGCAATTACTTCCGCCGTTGGGTTGGCGGCCAAAATACCATCACGCATGGCGTTACAAACGTCGAGTGCGGTCAGCGAACCTCTAAATTTATCAGGGGCTAAGAGGATTTTCATCAGGGCTTAAAACAGAATACTTTCATCGTCGGTTACCCTTGGCCGCATGTAGGTGTTGAGGGTGTCCAATTTAGGGCCACCGCAACCCAAATTTGCCTCCATGCCATCGGGTTTATAAAAACGCTCGCGACGATACGGCGAACGCTCATTACCTGCCAAGTCAGGGTCTGCATATATTTTTTGCATATAAAGTCCCCAAGCAGGCATCGCAATCCGCGCCCCTTGTCCCAGCGCCATCGTCGTGAAGTGAACGTGATTATCTTCACCACCTACCCAAACACCCGTTACCAAATTAGGAGTCATCCCCATAAACCAGCCGTCGGTATAGTCTGACGTCGTACCAGTTTTGGCCGCAATGTCATTGTTTTCAGAAAGTCCGTATTGGGTACGAAGACGCTGCGCCGTTCCCCAAGGATCTTCAACGGCACCACGCATGATAAACAACATTTGATACGCCATGCTTGGGCTTATCACCTCTTTTTCATCGACAGGAAACTCCGCCAACACTTGTCCTTCTTTATTTTCGATACGGGTTACAAAACGTGGTTGAACGTGTTTTCCTCCGTTGGCAAAAGTCGAATACGCATTAACCATTTCAAAAACAGATACGTTGGGGGTTCCCAAACAAATGGTTACTTCGGCAGGAATCGGGCTTTTTATCCCTAGTTTATGCGCATATTCTATCACTTTTTTAGGCCCTACCATGCTCATCAACCGCGCACTAATGGAGTTGACCGATTTGGCCAGCGCTTGGCGCAAGGTAAGTTCTTGCCCCGAGAAAGAGCCCGTTGAGTTTTTGGGGCACCAATCACCGATACAAACCTGCGCATCGCGAATGGTGGTACAGGGCGTTACAAAGCTTTCATTGATGGCCGAACAATACACAAACGGCTTGAAGGTAGAACCTGGTTGGCGCTTTCCTTGATATACTTGGTCGTACTTGAAGTGTTTGAAGTTAATCCCTCCTACCCACGCTTTTACATCACCGTTTCGCGGATCCATCGACACCATCCCGATACGCAAAAACTTATTGTAGTACTTAATCGAATCCAGCGGGCTCATAATCGTATCACGGTCGCCTTGCCACGAGAAGACCTTCATTTTGATGGGCTTGCGCAGTTCTTGCCAAATCTTCACCTCATCATCTCCATAAACTTTCTTTAATTCGCGGTAACGCCAGCTTCTGCGTACAGCCCTTTTTTCAAAATAAGGATCGGGCGCATAACCGCCGTTTGTGCCTTTCACAACCCAAGGGTTCATTTTAAGCTCTTTGAAGTGCGTAAAAAACTTGGTCTGTTGGTCGCGCATGTGTTGGTCGGCGGCCTGTTCGGCATAATTCTGCATTCGAGAATCAATCGTTGTATAAATACGAAGTCCATCGCGGTACAAGTCATAATCGGTGCCGTTTTCTTGGTTATATTGTGTCAACCAAGTTTTCATCCAATCACGAAGTACTTCACGGAAATAAGGCGCAGGCCCTGTATTGTGATTTTCGATGTAAAAATTGAGGGCAAGTGGTTTCAGTTTATTTTGGGCAAATTCCTCCACCGTTAAGAAACCATATTTCATCATTTGCCCCAACACCACATTACGGCGTTCCAAAGCCCGCTCTTTAAACAAACGAGGGTTAAAACGAGAAGGGTTTTGCAACATTCCCACCAGCAAAGCGGCTTCGGGGAGGTCGAGGTTCCAAGGTTCTTTTTTGAAGTATGTCTTTGCAGCGGTTTTAATCCCATCGGCGTTGTTACCAAACGACACCGTGTTTAGGTACATCGTCATGATTTCTTGTTTGGTATAATTCCGCTCCAAGCGCACCGACAAAATCCACTCTTTGGTCTTGGCAATAACGGTTTTTATAATCGGCAAATCACCCAACGAACCTTTGTATTTGTCGCTGCGGGTTTGAAACAAGTTCTTGGCCAATTGTTGCGTAATTGTACTTCCTCCCCCCGTTGTACCTTGGTCGCTAGACACGAGCCCTTTGAATACCCGAAACATAGAACGGGGGTCGATGCCTGAGTGTTTCACAAAACGCGCATCTTCGGTAGCGATAAGTGCCTTTACAAGGTTAGGGGAAAGTTGATCAAACTCAACAGGCGTCCGATTTTCAATAAAATATTTTGAGAGCGTCTGCCCGTCGGCCGAAATGATTTCCGAAGCTACTTGACTTTCAGGATTTTCGATGGCTTTTAATTCAGGCATTCCCCCAAAAAGCCAAAAGAAATTGAAATAGACTGCTACCAAGTACAAAACAGCGCTTCCGATAATAACGGTAGCCAATTGCCAAAATCGAATGATAGGTTTACGGTACTTTCCGTTCAAAAATGCCATAGTAGATGCTTAAATAATACGCCTCAGAACGCAATTATACGGTTTTTAACTGTATTTTTTTTATAATCATGCAAAAAACGTGCAAAACTCGGCATGTTGTTTTGCAAAACTAAATACCCGCTTTTACCAAACCTTTTTAGGGCACAGTTCGTTGTTTAGTGTGTATTTAGATTGACTACATATCATGGAAAAAGCCGAAAAAATCCGTAAGTCGTATATTGATTATGTCCTTGAAAACGGACAAACTCCTGCTTCCTTTTATGCTTTTGCCAAAAAATTAAAAATGGCAGAGGCTGAACTCTACGAATTTTATACGTCGTTTGAGTCTATTGAAATGGATGTATGGAAGTCTTTTTTTGACCAAGCCCTTAAAACTGCCGAAAATGATCCGACCTACCAAGGGTACAGCGTCCGCGAAAAGTTGTTGGGCTTTTATTATACATGGGTAGAAGTGCTCAAAGCCAATCGGAGCTTTGTTTCATATAGTTATCGAAAACTTCCTCAGCCAGTCGCGGCCAAAAACCCCCAAGAGCTTCGTCTTTTTAAAGAAGCCTTTTTAACGTTTGCGCATGATTTGATGTACGAAGGGCGCGAAAGTAAGGAAGTGATTGCTCGTCCCTACATTGCCAATAAATATCCCGAAGCAGTTTGGCTCAACACGCTTTATATTTTAGACTTTTGGGTAAAAGATACCAGTCGAAATTTTGAATTAACGGATACCGCCATCGAAAAAACGGTGAATACTGGCTTCGATTTAATGGGGCGTTCGATTGTGGATACCGTAGTTGACTTAGCAAAATTCATGTATCAGAACCGATGAAAACACAAGATAGTATCCCCACCTCGAAAGTGGCTCGGGCCACTCAGTTCTTAAAAACAGGGGCAAAAATTGGCGGGAATTACCTGAAATACAACGTCAAAAAAATCATTGACCCCACTACGACTCGGGAAGAATTGCACCAAGACAACGCCACCGACGTCTATGAGTCTTTGAGCGAATTGAAGGGTTCGGCCTTAAAAGTAGCCCAAATGCTCAGTATGGATCGCAGCGTTTTGCCCCGCGCGTACGTCGATAAGTTTCAAATGTCGCAATACTCTGCGCCGCCGTTGTCGGGGCCGCTGGTCGTGAAGACATTTAGGAGTTTCTTCGGCAAAGCTCCGCACGAGCTCTTCGACCAATTCGACATCAATGCGGCCAATGCAGCCTCTATTGGGCAAGTACACCAAGCCTCGAAAAATGGGCAGAAACTGGCCGTCAAGGTACAATACCCAGGCGTAGCCGATAGCATCAGCTCAGATTTAAAAATGGTCAAGCCCATGGCAGTGACCTTGTTTGGCCTCAATGAAAAAGACGTAGAACGATATACCGAAGAGGTAGAAACCAAACTTTTGGAAGAAACCGACTATGACCTTGAATTGCGTCGTTCGGTGGAAATTTCGGAAGCGTGTAAACACATTGATGGGCTCATTTTTCCCAAATACTACCCCAACCTTTCGGCCAAACGGATTTTGACAATGGACTGGTTGGATGGGTTTCACCTCAAAGATTTTCTTCAAACAAATCCGTCTCAGGAGGTTCGCAATCGGATTGGACAATTACTTTGGGATTTTTATGACCACCAAGTACATAGCCTCCGCCAAGTTCATGCCGACCCGCACCCTGGCAATTTCTTGATGCGCGCCGATGGCACAATGGGCGTCATTGATTTTGGCTGTGTCAAAGTTATTCCTGACTACTTTTACGACAATTATTTTACGCTAATCAATCCTGACACGCTGGATGATGATCCATTGATTGAAAAAATCTTCTATAACCTCGAATTTTTGGTCAAAGAAGACAAGCCAAGCGAAAAAGCCTTGTTTAAAGATTTGTTCAAACAAATGATTGTGATGTTGGGCAAACCTTTTGCCGTCGATGAGTTTGACTTCGGCGATCATACCTACTTTGATTCGGTCTATGCGTTTGCCGACGAACTAGCAAAAGTAGAAGAAATCAGAAATTCAAAAGTAGCGCGTGGTTCCAAAGATGGCTTGTACATCAACCGCACCTATTTTGGACTCTATTCGATGCTGAATGAGTTAGGCGCTAAAGTTAAAACCACACGTCCTGATTGGCTGCGAAGTAAGAAAGAAATGGCGCTTATGTCGTAACAATTCACAAAAAAGCCATTGAAGAAAGTTCAATGGCTTTTTTGATTATTCTAGTTTCAACGTTTTTATATCCTCCACCAACTGATTGATTTCCAGCGGAAGTGTGCCATTTACCACCACTGAGCTCGGGAGGGTCTTTTACTTACTTATCTTGGAGGTGGCATTGGTCCATCGGGTCGTTCGGGGTTGGCCGCCAATCGACGTAACATTTCATCAATGACCGAATCAAATTTCTTTTGTTGTTCGGGAGAACATATTTTGCGGACATCGCTAAAATGCTGAAAGGTAATCTTATCAATTTGAGCCATTTTTTCGGCAATCGCTTTTGATTTTTGCACCAATGCACTATCCCCTACTTCGGCTTGACCAATGTGTCGAAAATACGCTTCTTTCATTTGACGAATACTGTCGCGTAGTGCCCTCGTTTTTCGATGATGGTCTTCTCGCAACACCCGAAACTCCTCTTTTTGTTGCGGCGTAAAAGCCAACTCTTGCTCTAAAAATTGGCCAGGATTTTCGCCTCGGGGACCATTTGGCAGCCCTTGCGGAGAAAACCACATCCAGCCCACTAACCCCAAGTTGAGTAAAAACAATGCAAGGGTAATTGGCCAAAGATAGTTGGATGAAAATACGTTTTTCATAAGTTACATCTAGTTTGTATCAAACCCACTAAAGTCGTTGAGGCCATAATCGTTGGCAAACTGCTCTCCAGACTCCGCGTTTGATGAACGGTGTGAGACTTGATAAATCGTCCATACATTTAGAAGAATAACCACCCCCAAAAACGCATAAGCATACGCAGGTCGCCAATGCCAGCCCGTTTTTACCTCCTTTTTTTTCTCCATACGCGCCTGCAAACGGGTATAGAAAAAAGGCGTAGGTTCGGCGGGCTTTATTCCCTCCAGCGACTGAAGCGTCCGCTCAATCTCTTCCTCTATTTTGTAATTCTTTTTCATGGTTTTTATTTTTTTATGGCTATTGAGATGTATAATACGTTTTCAACAAAGATTTTAAATTCGTTTTGGCACGAAACATCAACGATTCCACCGACGACAACGATACTTGCATCACTTCCGTCACCTCTTGATAGCTCAGTCCCTCCACGTGGTGCAGGGTAAAAGCAATTTTTTGGTTGTCCGACAGCTGGTTGATGGCCTTGAACAAAACCGACGCCCGTTCTTTATTTTCCAATTCAACCCCTGGGTGTACAAAATCAATCGGTTCGTACATGGCTTCGTTGTTTTCCCCAAATAAACTACTCAAAAATCCTCCCCATCGCTTTTGTGCCTTCTTTTTCCGATACGCTTCCAAGGCTTTGGTTGTGGCAATTCGGTAAACCCATGAGCTTACTTTGGATTCACCCCTAAACTTATCAATCGACTCATACACTTCCATAAACACCTCTTGAGCGACGTCTTCGGCTTCTTCGGGGTGCTGAACAATGGCCAATACCGTATTAAACACTTTCGTTTGATAGTGCTCAACCAAGTATCGAAACGCCACCGCTTGGCGTGATTGAAGTCCTTGAAGAAGTTCTAAATCGTTCAAATGGAATCAGATTTATTCGTTTAGATGCACCTTCCTCTAAAAACTTGCGGTCCATGGTGATTTTTTTTTGGAAATATTTCAAACGCAGGATACGGAGTCCCTTCTAGGGACAGAATTCCCAGTTCGCCTACCGTACGTAAAAGCGTGGCAGAAGCCACTGTACTTGCCGACAGACTTTGCAAAACTTCTGATAACCAACCCTTTGCAAAGTCCGTCGATTGGCGTGGGTCTATTTGTTTTGAAATAGGAATTTGAACATCAGCGGGGGAAGAAGCGTAGGGATTGGCGCGGGCTCGTAGCGAAATAAAGTTGATGTGAACGGGTTTATTATACAAATGTTCGGCACTTTCTGTTTGGTATTGCAGCGTTTCGGCATTTTCTAATATCGTAAGATTGTCAAACGCGTGTACCTGCGGATGGTAGGAAAACGTGACAAAATCGGCTTCTTTGGCCTCAAAACGGTTGCGGTTTAGTTCCGTAAAATTGTAATTGGTACCTACCCCAAATTTTACCTTTGGCAGTTGTTTCTTCAATACTGGAATTAAATCAATGATTCGTTGCGGTGTAGTTACCTCATTTTTAGAAAACAACAAAACACTACTGATATTCAAGCGATTCTGTTGACATATTGACACAAATTCTTCCAAGTTTTTTTCCTCCTCTTCCCCTATCGTAAGGGCTACTTCCAAAGGCAAACCAAGGTCAAAGGCATTTTCGCAATGGGTAGAAAATTCAGTAATCCACGAGGAGGAAGGAAGTGCAAGATCGATTCGATAATGCGTCAACTGTAGCTTTTTCAACTGGTCGATGGCTTCCTTTGTCAATTCTACCGACTCAACCGACGCCCCAATTCCCAACTGAAAGGTAGTTGTTTTCGAGGGTAAAACGGTTTGTTCTGGCTTCATTTCCAAAGATGGATTTTCAACGGGCGGATGAAGCGTAATTCGTTGAAAAACAGTATTTCCTTTTTTATGCAAAACAGGAAAAGGCTTGGACAAGGGTGTACAAAACGTTTTAAAAGACGCATCTCCCCAATTTCGCTGGTCTTCGGTTTCAAACGTATCTCCCTCAAAATCCATTCGATACGCCACTCCGTCCTCCACCTGCCATGTCATCGAACGAATCATCAGAAAAGGGTCTTCTGGTGAAATGTATCTGGGAAAGATGGAAGTAGAACTAGAACCATCTTCATGAAGAAGAGAAACGGGCTGATTAGCAATTCCTTTGATAGGATGTAACACGCAAAACCCAGCTCTGTTGCTCCGCACGTCTATCAATGCTTTTCCAGAAATTTCAAAGCTAATTGTACCATTATCGGCTCCGTTGATAGCTACTTCCCACTCAAAAATCGCCGTAGAAGCTTCATCTACATGGTTACACTTATAATGAATTTGAAAGCTAGTATCTTCTTTTTGAACAACTTCATCAAAAATGACTTTGTCAAACGTGCCCCAATTGTGGTCACGTAAGGCAAAATAAATCATCCGAACTACTTCTTTTCCTTGATGTTTTAACTGACGAATGCTCCCTTGTTCGTATAAAAACGCATACTTGCCCGCTTGTAATATCATTAACAATTTGTTTTGAATTAACATTTAAAACCAAAAAAAGGCCACTTTTTATATCAAAATAGCCTATCATTTTATCAAGAACTTACTGTACTCACTCAACAACTTTTGGGTGTTCTTGGCATTTGGCTATTCATTAATTGTACTTTTCCAATTCACAATTTGGGCTTTATTTGTATTATTCCGACCTTTGTGGTACATTCATCAAACAGCAAGACCATGATCGCAATTAATTTTGAATACATAAAAGCCTATTTTGAACTTGCCAAATCAACCAACTTGTTCAAACGCTTTTTGACTTGGTTTCTACGTCATCAATCAGCCTTTGAAACCATCGCCCGTACTGGACAACCCTTTGGAGGAAACGTCTTTAAATAACCCATAAAAAGCAAAACACCGCGCCCAAACTAAAAACCAAAACTTCGTTCGCATTTACTCTTTCGTGCGCGGTGTTGCTTTATAACATGTAGAATTAGTGTTTTTCTTCCCAAATTTGGCAAAGGTTGACGATTACCTCGACTGCTTTTTGCATGTCTTGGACCGAGACCCATTCCAATTTTGAGTGAAAAGCGTGCCCGCCCGTAAAAATATTAGGGCACGGCAAGCCCATGAAGGAAAGTCGAGAACCATCAGTCCCACCTCGGATGCTTCTTTTTAACGGAGTCAGCCCCGAGCGGTGGATTGCTTCCCGTACGTATTCCGAGACATGCGGGTGGTTATCAAGCACTTCTTTCATGTTTCGGTATTGTTCAATGACCTCAAAATCGGCCGTTGAATGGGGATATTGTTGTAAAACTTGGTCAAGAATCCCTTTGAGGTAGGTTTCTTTTTCGTGAAGACCTGCCACCGTGAAATCACGAATGATAAAGCCTAGGGTCACTTTTTCTTGGATTCCTTCGATGTTTGTCGGGTGGATAAACCCTTGTTTTTCTTCGGTTGTTTCGGGCGAAAGGCTATCTTTTGGTAAGGCTGCAATGACATCAGCCGCAATTTTAAGGGCATTTTCGAGTTTCCCTTTGGCAAAACCAGGGTGAGCACTGATGCCACGAATGGTAATTTTTACGGCGTCGGCACTGAAGGTTTCGTCTTCAAACGAACCAAGGCTTTCGCCGTCGATGGTATAGCCAAAATCGGCACCTAATTTGGCCAAATCCACTTTGTTGGTTCCTCGGCCAATCTCTTCGTCGGGCGTAAAGAGGATTTTAATCGTACCGTGCTTGATTTCAGGGTGTTCCAACAAATAACGTACGGCATCCATAATTTCGGAAACACCTGCTTTGTTATCAGCCCCCAATAAAGTGGTGCCGCTGGCAGTTACAATGTCATTGCCAATCTGCGCGTCTAAATCAGGGTGTTCCGAACGGCGAATTACCTGCGTAGGGTCGTCGGGCAATACAATGTCTGTGCCGTCCCAAGCCTTATGCACAATCGGTTTGACACCCGCACCTGAACAATCGGGCGAGGTGTCCACGTGCGAACAAAAGCAAATGACAGGGACATTCAACTTGGTTGTATTGGCGTGGAGGGTTGCATATACGTAGCCGTGTTCGTCGAGGTGGGCATCCACAACCCCCATTTCAAACAATTCGGTCACCAACATCCGGCTCAGGTTTTTCTGTTTTTCGGTCGAAGGTTGTAGAGTGGAATTAGGATCTGACTGGGTATCAATTTGAACGTATCTTAGAAACCGTTCGAGTACTGTTGATGACATATTTTTGTTAAATTAAACTTGGATAGTCTTGGTTATTCTAGGGCAGGTTTGAGTTCATCGACGGTAACGGTACCTCCTGCGTGGGTAAATTTTAGTTTTTTTCCAGTCCCATCCTGTGCTTGCTGAACTCCCCAAAGGGTCAAGCCTTCGGTACTGTAACGGGCTATTTTGTCTTCTTCTTCAATCTGCAACACATTTTGAGGGGCATAATAGGCATATTTTGTCCCGTTTTGGCTACCACTAAAAGTAGCTCGCAACGTTTTTATCGGAGCTGCTGAAGTCGTGGGCTCGGTCGCAGTTTCTTCGGGTTCAGTGGGGTGTGGCTCTCTTAAAAACGACGCTAATTCTGCACACAATGCTGATACTTTGGCTTTGAGGCCCTCATTAAACATATCCCCAATCATCACCATTCCAGACTGCCACTGCCCCATTCCTCCCAATTCGGCGATGTTGAATTGCACTTGAAAACCACTTGTGGTTTGTAATCCTTCCAGTAACGTCCGTACGGTTGCTTCGGTTATCTGGTATTTGGCGGCGATATCGTGAATTTTTGACATGGCAGTATCTGATTTTTGGTTAATTGTATAGTTGTCCATATTACTAAAAAACCATACCAACCATAGTTATAACTGCTTCAACAACTCCCAATCTCCTATTGCTTTTAGGTATAAGAAATCAAGCAAGATACCATTGACGTTGTTGATGAGTCGGTGCCCTTCCAAAAACGGCAAAACACAAGTCACAATCCGCTCATGTTCAGAGGCTTCGCCCATAAATCGCTGATCGTATGACATGATTTTTTCTTTGGGAAGTTCAATCTCACAATAAAAATAGTACATCGCTTCATCGCTTGTACCCGTTGAAGGATACGCAGGAGCATCCATGAGCCTAACCAACTGATTTTGTGACACTTCAATTCCTGTCTCTTCCCATACCTCTTTGGCGGCCACTTTGTAGGCATCCGATTCGCTGTCGAGCATTCCTGCGGGGTGTTCGTACGTAAGCGACCCGTCACAGATACGACGTTGACGTACCAAAAGCAAATATTTTTCCTTCGTTAGTTCATCAATCAAACATACCAAAACGCAAAGCACCTCTCCTTTTAAAAAACAAATAGGGGGAATTTTATCACCTTCAGGCGTAGTGGCATCGAGCATGAGTAGTGAAAACAATGCCTCACCTTTATGGTTGTGGCGGGTAAATTTTTCATCAATTTGATGAATATTGAGGCCATTTTTCAACAATCGACCTTTCCAAAGATTAAATTTGTGGGAGTCAAATACGTTTTCTTTCATCCGAAGCAAAATTTAGCCACAAAGTACGACAATATCACTCATTCTCACATAGTCTCATTTGTTCATTTTACATGGAACTTTCTATCTCGACTCCCGCAATCTTATTTTCAACCGTTTCGTTGATGATGATTGCTTTTACCAATCGGTATTTGGCGATTGCGAGCTTAATCCGTGAACTCCACGACAGATTCCGCCAAAACCCTGACAAGAATTACGTGGATCAAATCAAACACCTTCACCGTCGGGTTCACATTATTCGCAACATTCAGTTTATCATTGTCACCAGCCTGTTGCTAAGTGCGGTTTCGATGTTGGCCATTTATTTACATTACCAACCTTTTGCCCAAGGCTTATTTTTTGTGGCTCTTTTGATGCAGATTTTCGCCCTTATGCTGTCTATTTGGGAAATCACGATTTCGATTCACGCGCTCAAAATCGAATTGAGCGACATGGAAGCCCAACTCGGAAAGCGGTTCGATTTATTTGGCCGCTCGCGAGCAAAAGAATAATTTTTCAGCTACCGTGCAACCAAGCTGTGCTTTTTAGCATCTTATAGCAAAAGCCATTTTAACACTAAAAAGCACACAACCATGAAGCGCCTTTCCATTTTTGTTTTCGCCTTTTGTGTATCTCTTGTCAGTTTTGCACAAAAAGAAGTTTCGGCCAAGAGCATTTTTGAGGCTATTGACAAAAAACAACAAATCCAATACGACGGCGTCGTAGTTGTAGGAACGCTGGATTTAACAGAGTTATCCAACAAAAAACGCAAGAATAACAAAGCGTCTTGGGACGAATACAAAAGTACAGTCGAAGTACCCATTGTATTCAGAAATTGCACTTTCAAGGGAGACGTAATTGCCTACAAAAACCTCTCAAAAGACGGCAAGCGTAAAAGCATCGCTGGTTTCAACATCGAGATGGGCGAATCGAGTACAACCTATTCCACTGATTTTACCGAAAACGTGGTGTTTGAAAACTGTACGTTTGAAGGAGATTCTGAGTTTAAGTATTCAAATTTTGCGCGGGTTGCCAACTTTTCGGGCACGAAATTTAGCCAGCAAGCCAATTTCAAATACGCGCATTTTAAAGGTGAGGCGTCATTTTCGGGCAATCAGTTTAGCGAATATGCCAACTTTAAGTATGCTGATTTTGACGACCAAGTATATTTTAAAAATGCTCGCTTCCGCGACTACGCCGACTTCAAATACGCTCATTTCCACGACGGCGTATCCTTCAAAAGCGGCCGTTTCCAGCGCCATGCCGACTTCAAATACACGAACTTCTCGAATGACACCGACTTCCAAAGTACCGACTTTGAAGGCTCTACCGATTTTAAATATTCCAACGGCAAACGCTACGTAAGCCGTTAGGAGACGAACATAAAGCGACAAAAAAGGGAGGTTCGACGCCTCCTTTTTTGTTTTGGTAGGTTTTAGACCCAAAGCAGGGTGATTTGATTTAACTTGCAACAAATCAAACAACTAAAACCCATGAAAAAAGCGCTATTCTTTGTCGGGTGCTTGGTCGGTTTTTCGGCCTTTGCCCAAGACAATGCGGGGTACCAGCTACCACCCAAAGCCCTTGCCGATTTGGTCACGGCTCCTCCTACTCCTTCTGTCAGTGTCGATAGCAAGGGTCAGTGGATGCTGGTGTCGGAGCGAAACACCTCCACAACCACCATCGCAGAACTTTCACAGCCCGAACTTCGATTGGCAGGTTTACGCATCAACCCCGCCACCAGCGGCCCTAGTCGCGCCGTGTTTATCAACAACCTCAAGCTTCGCCGCGTAGCTGCCAATGCCACCGACGTGCAGGTGACTGGTTTACCCACCAACCCACAGTTGTCAAACGTACAGTGGTCGCCCGACGAAACCAAGGTGGCGTTTACCAACACCACCGACTCTAAAATTGAGCTTTACGTTTTAGACATCAACAGTGCTGCCGCTCGCAAAGTAAGCGACGTTGCCCTCAACGCCGTTTTGGGAGTTCCTTATCAATGGTTGTCCGACAGCCAATCGTTTATCATTCGCGGGATTCCTGCCAGTCGTGGGGCTGCGCCCGAAATCAGCCGCGTTCCGACGGGGCCTACTATTCAGGAAAACCTTGGAACGAAAGCCCAAGCCGCTACTTTCCAAGATTTGCTCAAAAATCCTTCGGATGAAAAACAATTTGAATATTACGCCACTTCACAGGCAATGAAACTTGGCTTAGATGGCAGCATTCAACCCATCGGAAATGTTGGGGTAATCGCAACCTCTTCACCTTCACCAGATGGCAAGTATGTTTTGTTAGAAACCATTCATCGTCCGTTTTCGTATTTGGTGACGGTCAATCGTTTTCCTTCAAAAGTTGATATTTACGAAACCACTGGGACGTTTGTAAAAACACAAATTGACATTCCCCTCCTCGAAAACGTTCCTTGGGGGCCTGATGCCTCACCTGCGGGTCAACGTGGACACAACTGGCGCAACGACACCCCAGCTACCCTCTATTGGGTAGAAGCGCGCGACGGTGGCGACCCTAAAAAGAAAATCGCTATCCGTGACGTAGTTTTGACTTTAGACGCTCCATTTACGGGCGAACCTAAAGAAATTTATGCGGCGGCGTTCCGTTTTGGTGGCGTAACATGGGGAAATGCCCAAACGGCACTTTTCTCAGAACGCTGGTATGCCACCCGTAAAACCATCACCAAATTGGTAAATCCAAACAATCCTGCCAACCCTGTTGTGTTGTTCGACCGTTCGTCAGAAGACCGTTACAACAATCCTGGTTCACCCGAATTAAAGAAAAACCAGTTTGGAGAGTACGTACTTGACATTACCCCAACGGGCGACATTTACCTCACGGGCCAGGGTGCTTCGCCCGAAGGAGATCGTCCTTTCGTTGACTTATTTAACTTAGCTACCAAGCAAACCAAACGTCTTTGGCGTTCGGAAGCGCCTTATTTTGAGCGCCCTATCAGCATCTTGAACGCTGAAAAAGGGTTAATCCTTACATCACGCGAATCGCAAGAAGAGCAACCGAATTATTTTATCCGTAACCTAAATCCTGCACCCAAAAAAGGCAAAAAGCCCGCCGAACCCGCACTAACGCAAGTGACGTTTTTCCCGCATCCTTATCCGCAATGGAAAGGTATTCAAAAACAACAACTTCGCTACAAGCGTTCGGATGGCGTGGATTTGACCGCAACGTTATTGTTGCCTCCAGGGTATAAGAAAGAAGACGGGCCGCTTCCTTCATTCCTGTGGGCGTATCCTGCCGAATTTAAAAGCGCCGCTGCCGCAGGGCAAGTGAGTGGTTCACCGTATCAGTTTAACCGCATTAGTTACTGGACTGGTGCCGCTTTTGCCACGATGGGCTATGCCGTACTTGAAAATGCTTCCATTCCAATCGTGGGTGAAGGCGACAAAGAACCAAACGATACCTACGTAGAACAACTCGTGGCCAGTGCCAAAGCCGCCATCGACGAAGGCGTACGCTTAGGAGTAGTTGACGCCAACCGCGTCGGTGTAGGTGGCCACTCGTATGGCGCTTTTATGACTGCCAACTTGCTATCCCACAGCAACTTATTCAAAGCAGGCATCGCGCGTTCGGGTGCTTACAACCGTACGCTTACTCCGTTTGGTTTCCAAAACGAACAACGTACTTACTGGCAAGCCCCCGATGTTTACAACAAAATGTCGCCGTTTATGAACGCCGACAAAATGAAGACACCGTTGTTGCTCATTCACGGCGAAGCTGACAACAACACGGGGACATTCCCAATTCAGTCGGAACGTTATTATAATGCACTGAAAGGAATGGGCGCTACGACCAAATTGGTCTTTTTACCTTACGAAAGTCACGGATATACAGCCAAAGAATCGCTATTGCACATGCTTCATGAAATGGGCGGCTGGCTCGATAAGTATGTAAAAAATGCCTCTGCGATCAATACAAATACCAAAACGGGCAAAATGTCAGGAGAAAAATAGCCCAATATTATCACTTTATTGAAAACCTAACCCTAGTTCGCAAGGACTAGGGTTTTTCTTTGGTACATTTGACTCCGAAATCATAAACTCACATACTTAATGAAAACGTTACTTACTTACACACTTGTTTTGGTTGGTTTACTACTTACCACCACTGAATTTGCCCTTGCGCAACGATGGGAGCAAATTGGGAAGAAAGGGGATTGGGAAAACACCCTTGATGTCGTTGCGATGAATGGTTTTTTGTACAGCATCGAGAAAAATGGAACCCTTTTTAGAACCGATAAAAACGGGAATTATGAACAAATCGGGGCAAAAGGCGAATTTGACAATGCTAATTTCTTGGTTGCCATGGACGGTGAAATTTGGACGGTTGAAGACGGTGATTTGTACCGTACCAATCCACGCGCCAGTACGTGGCAACGGGTTGGGAAACAGGGCGATTGGAAAGAAACAGCGGGCATGGTTTCTCTCAACGGAAAATTGTACAGCATTGAAACCAATGGAACGCTTTACGAAACCAATAAAGATGGCACTTGGACGCAAATCGGGGCAAATGGAGAATTTGGCGAAGCAGAAATGTTGGAATCAATGGACAATCATTTGTGGACAGTCGAAAAAGGCACACTTTATAAAACCAACATGCGCTCGCTTAGATGGCAACAAGTGGGCACGGCTGGAGATTGAGAAAATACCGTTGCGATGGTGGCTGACGGAGGTTATTTGTGGAGTGTAGAAAAAGATGGAACGCTTTTCAGAACGGATAAAAACGGAGCATACCAACAAATTGGCGAAAAAGGTTTACTCAGCGAAGTAACCCTCATTGTAGCCATGGACGCAATGCTGTACGTAGTAGAAAATGGAACGCTTTACCGTACGAGAGGCTAATTAAAGTAATTGACAACGGAAGCCTCAGCAAAAGTCGCTGGGGCTTTTTGTTTGGCAAGAACTATTGTTTTGAATAAATTTGCCTTAATAAACTTCGTAATTATGTCAATTATCGCTGAAAAATATATAAATCCGTTTACAGATTTTGGGTTTAAAAAACTTTTTGGCGAAGAGCCCAATAAAGACTTACTTCTCGATTTTTTAAATGAACTTTTAAAAGAGCAAGAGGGTAAAATTAAAAACCTTACTTATCTAAAAAATGAACACCTTGGCCTAGGTGAAAGTGACCGTAAAGCGATTTTCGACCTGTACTGTGAAAACGAAAGGGGTGAAAAGTTTATCGTAGAGCTTCAAAAATCAAAACAAAATTTCTTTAAAGATCGAACGCTCTATTACGCCACTTTTCCCATCCGTGAGCAGGCAAAACAGTCGGATTGGAATTATGAACTTAAAGCCGTTTATACGATTGCCATTTTAGATTTTGTTTTTGATGAGGACAAATCCGATAAAAACAAGTATCGGTACGATGTCAAACTAACGGATATTCATAGTTGCAAAGTATTTTACAACAAGCTCACATTCATCTATTTAGAAATGCCAAAATTTCAAAAAAGCCTAGATGAATTAGTCACAAGATTTGAGAAATGGCTCTATGTGCTACGCAATCTCAATCGTTTAGAAAAAGTCCCTGAGAAATTACAAGAAAAAATTTTTGAGCGCCTTTTTGAAGTAGCAGAAATTGCAAAGTTTAGCCAAGAAGAGATTTTATCTTATGAAGATAGTTTAAAATACTATCGTGATCTTAAAAATTCGCTCGACTTGGCGAAAGAAGAAGGAAAGTTAGAAAAGGTTAGAGAGATTTTATACAAAGGACAGCAAGAAGGCTTGTCAATTTCAATCCTTTCAAAATTAGTCGGACTGTCGGAAGAAGACGTTTTAACCATTATTAATGAATCAAAATAGCACATACATGACTGCACTAGAAATCGTTCAACAGTATTACACCCACTTTAATCAAAAAAACTGGCAAGGCATGTTAGACTTGCTCCATCCCGAAGTTCGGCACGAGCCTAATCAAGGAGAAGTCCGCATCGGAAATGAGAAGTTTACTGAGTTTATGCAGAAAATGGACGATGCCTACGACGAAACTTTGACCAACATGGTCTTCTTTTCATCATCAGACGAAACCCGAATTGCGGCCGAATTTGTTGTAAATGGAACCTATAAACAAGCAGAGGAAGGTCTCCCACCCGCCCACGGCCAAAAATACGTACTGCCCGCAGGTGCATTTTTAGAAGTAAAAGAGGGGAAAATCACCCGCGTTACTACCTACTATAATTTACCACTTTGGATTAAATTAGTGTCTTAACCACCAGGTCAGACGATAGTCAGACCGTAACCACTACATTCGGTCTGACTATCGTCTAACCAAAACCACCACTACATTCGGTCTGACTATCGTTTGACCAAAACCACCACACATTCGGTCTGACTATCGTCTGAGCGAAACCACCACACATTCGGTCTGACTATCGTCTGAGCGAAACACCGAAATCAAATCGTCTGACCAAAAGACAAAAATGAAAACAACACTTTCTTTTGACACCAAACGCGGAGCTGAAATTGCTTCGGTATTTGAAGGACTTGGGAAATTACGAATCGCCGTTTTTCGCGATTTTCCCTACCTCTACGAAGGCACCCTCGAACACGAAAAAGAATACCTTCAAACGTACGTCAATTCAGAACGTTCGTTTTTATTTTCGGTATATGACGGCTCCGAAATGGTAGGTGCGACCACCTGCATTCCATTGGCCGACGAAACTCCCGAAGTACGTTTACCATTTGAAGAAGCAGGGTTTGACATCCATTCCATTTTTTATTTTGGAGAAAGTATTCTCTTACCTGCTTACCGTGGGTTGGGCTTAGGGCACCGTTTTTTTGATGAACGCGAAGCCCACGCGCGCAGTTTTGGTACGTTCACAACTACTTGTTTTTGCGCTGTAGTTCGCGATAACCACCCCGCTCAGCCCCAAGATTACCGTCCAAACGACGCTTTTTGGACAAAACGAGGCTACGAAAAAGAACCATCGTTGCAAAGCTCCTTTGAATGGCTCGACCTCGGAGACACTGTGCCTACCGTAAAACCAATGATTTATTGGATACATCGCTTATAAAATTGCTTTTCCATCAATGCCCCTCACCCTTGCCACCGCCCAATACCCCATCACCGAACATAAAAATTGGGACGAATGGGTGCTTCATACCGAGAAATGGGTAGCTCATGCGGCCCAACAAAAAGCGCAATTACTTCTTTTTCCTGAATACGGTTCGATGGAATTGGTAAGCATCCTTTCGCCCGAAATCCGTCAGGACATTCGCCAACAAGTGATTGAATTAAGTGCCTTGCAAGGGGATTTCTGCCAAGTTTTTGAGGGCTTAGCCCGTAAATACCAAGTTTGTATTGTTGCTCCAAGTCTTCCAGTTGTCGAAGATGGTAAGCCTTACAATCGGGCCTTTGTATTTTCGCCAAAGGGGTTAATAGGACATCAAGACAAGTTTTTTATGACGCGTTTTGAAGACGAAGAATGGGGAATCCAATCTGCGCCGAAGGTGCTCACACTTTTTGAAGGAGATTGGGGAAGTTTTGGCGTTCAAATTTGCTACGATGTCGAATTTGGCATTGGCGCTCAACGTCTTTGTTCAGCAGGGGCATCATTAATTCTCGCTCCGAGCTGTACCGAAACCATCCGAGGAGCCACCCGCGTTCACGTAGGTGCGCGTGCGAGGGCCTTGGAAAACCAATCTTACGTAGTTGTTTCTCAAACTGTCGGGCTTGCTGAATGGTCGCCAGCGGTGGACATTAATTATGGCTACACGGCCATGTACTGCCCTCCCGATAAAAACCTGCCTGAGGAAGGTATCGTTGCCCAAAAGCCTCCACAACAAGCAGGCTGGTTAGTAGAAACGCTCGATTTTTCGCTCATCGAAACCGTCCGCGCAGATGGGCAAGTCTTCAATTACCAAGACCACCAACGCCTTCATAATCAATTCATCAGCGATGACATAACACTCATCAAGCGATTGATTTAAGTTCTTTTTCTTGCAAAAAAAGATTAAAACCTAACAACTCAGCCATGATACACATTGCCCATCAACGATTAATCAATCAGAAAATCATTGACAGAGGTTTTCAACAACCCCAAGACGCGGTAGAATTTTTGGGTGCCGTACAAGCACAAGACTATCCCATGTCCAAATGGGCAGTGGGGATTCGTACCAAAAACGCTACTGACAAAATGGTGGAGCAAGCGCTTGATGAAGGCTTGATTTTACGAACCCATATTCTTCGCCCCACTTGGCACCTTGTATCTCACAAAGATATTCGCTGGATGCTTGCCCTGACCGCACCGCATATCCATCAAATTTCGGCGCATTATAACCGAAAAATGGAGTTGAGCAATGACTTATTGAATCTCACAGACGCGTTATTGGCCAAAGCCGTTGAAGGGCACAAGCACCTTACCAAGGCCGAATTAATGGCACATTTAGAATTAGCAGGCATCAATACTTCCGAGGGGCGTAGTTCACTCATTTTGATTCATGCCGAACTTAATGGAGTCCTTTGCAGTGGTAAACAAAACGGAAAGAATAACACCTATGCCCTACTCGAAGAACGGGTAACGCCTGCCCCGAGTTATACCCGAGAAGAATCTTTGGGGCTTTTGGCTCGTCGTTATTTTCGTAGCCACGGCCCCGCAACCCTCCACGATTTTGGATGGTGGTCGGGCTTAAAAATCAGCGATGCCAAGGCAGGTCTGGAATCTGTTAAAGGTGAGTTCGTGTCCGAAACCATTGAAAATCAAACTTATTGGTTTGTTCCCGACAACCAAACAGCATTACAGCCCTCGACTTTTTTGCTTCCTGCCTTCGACGAATTTATGGTAAGTTACAAAAACCGAGCAGCCTCCCTCGATTCTACAAACGTTTCGGCGGCCATCACCGCCAATGGAATTTTTAAACCCATTATTGTCGTCGATGGACAAGTCAAAGGGCTTTGGAGCAGAACCGTCCAAAAAGAAAAAGTAAGCATTCAAACTCATTTTTTTTCTGATACAATAACCGACCCTCTTCTAACCAAAGCCGCCAAGGAATTTGCGTCCTTTTTAGGAAAAGAAATGACGTAAGCCTATTTATCCCTTCTAATTTCCTCTCATTCATCACACATGCAAGCACCCCAAGCAACAACTTTTACATCTTACCAAAAAATTGTTATCGCCCTCTTAGCACTCACTCAATTTACGGTAGTTTTAGACTTTATGGTCATGTCTCCGCTGGGAGACTCCTTGATGAAATCCATGAAAATATCTCCAACACAATTTGGATTTGTCGTTTCGAGTTATGCCTTTAGTGCGGGAATTTCTGGCTTATTAACAGCAGGTTTTGCGGACAAATTTGACCGTAAAAAGCTCCTTTTATTTTTCTATACGGGTTTTATCATCGGCACACTTTTTTGTGGATTGGCGCCCACTTACGAAACCATCGTCGCTGCTCGAATCATTACGGGTTTATTTGGTGGCGTTATTGGCTCGATTAGTATGGCTATTATTACCGATTTATTCTCGCTCCAACAACGCGGGCGGGTCATGGGTTTTGTCCAAATGGGGTTCGGCACAAGTCAGGTTTTGGGAATCCCTATCAGTTTATATTTGGCCAATGGCTGGGGCTGGCAAGCGCCATTTATTATGATTGTCGGTCTGAGTATTATATTGGCCATTGTCATTCTGAAAATACTTCAGCCTATCACCGCTCACTTGGCGATTCAATCGGAGCGAAATGCCCTGTCTCACTTGTGGCATACCATCGCAAAACGCGACTATCGAATTGGATTTTTGGCCACATCTTTATTAGCGATTGGTGGTTATATGATGATGCCTTTTGGTAGTGTTTATGCCGTCAATAACTTAAAAGTAAGCCAACAGCAATTGCCCATTATTTTTATGGTAGCAGGCATTAGTACATTGATTACGATGCCCATGATCGGGCGTTTGAGCGACCGAATAAACAAGTTTCATTTATTCACCATTGCCTCCGTTTGGATGGTAATTATGGTGCTTATTTATACGCGCTTACCCGTTATACCGCTCTGGGCTATTATTATTTTCAACGTTTCAATGATGGCTGGGATTATGAGTAGAATGGTACCCGCTACCACCATGACATCGGCGATTCCTAACCCACAAGACCGAGGTGCATTTATGAGTGTCAATTCATCTTTGCAACAAATAGCGGGAGGATTAGCGTCTTTTATTGCGGGTTTAATTGTGGTTCAGCCCACCAATTTTAGCCCGCTTGAACACTACGATACACTCGGAATTGTAACCTCAAGCATTACACTGCTTTGCATAGGAATGATGTATCGGGTCAAATTACTGCTGGATACAGCTAAATAAAAAAGGGAAAGCCACTGTTGCAGTGGCTTTCCCTTTTTTGTACAAAGAAATAATTATACGGGATTAATCTTCGTCTTCGTCATTTCCTTTTTTGGTGCGAGGTTTCTCGTCAACAAGCTTTGCAAAAAAGCCAGTTCCGATTCCATCCAAATCTATTTTTTTAATTGTGAAATGGAATTCAGTTGTTCTGTAAGCCAATCCCAATTTGATAAAAATACCTTTCAACAACAATGAAAAACCACGGCCGATTTTTACAAGTTCGAAGGCAGTTGGATCACTTTCGTCTGAAGGGATAAGATAAAGACCAACAAATCCTTTTTTGTTTTGATCTACACCTACTTTAAAACGAGCTGTCAAAGTAGATTCAACGCCCAAAAATTCGAGGGTAGGCAAAGGCAAGCTCAATTTACCATTTGAAGTAATATGTGCTTCTGGAACAAAAACTTCCTCTTTAACTACTCTTGTCTTTTCGACAAAATTATCTTCTTGTGTGAAGAATTTAATTTCTTTCTTTTTCATTGTTATTTTTTAATATATGTTAAGATTACTTTAACCACAAAGGTAAAAAAATAACATTTCAAAGCAATTTTTCTTTAAATTAAAATGGGAAGTCAAAAAAATGACTTCCCATTTTGAAATTTTTCTAAGAAAGCAATGTTAATCAAACGAGCCATATAATTGGGCTAAAAATTTCTCTCTTGATGCTTCTAAAACAACCTCCATATTTGGTTTAAGCTTGAGAATATTTGTATGATCTACAATGGTTTGTCCACGGGTGAGCCCTTCGCCCAAAACTACTTCCACGTACAGTTTTTTTATGTCAGTTGCGACGGTTCTATCTAGCGCAACAGCCACGGTTATTGGATCTGGTAAATCAAAGCCAATTTCCCCTGTTATCTCCGATGTAAAACGTGCTTTTGCACCTTGAATATCCACCACAAAATCGGCCAAAGGCTTTTGAATATTCCGTAATTCTTGCGTTGCTTTTTGGTCAAACGCCGCATATTTTATTGAAATATCCCACCCTACCATTGTCATATTCATGCCCGATTGAAACACCATTTGGGCAGCTTCTGGATCCACCCAAATATTATATTCTGACACAGGCGTGATATTTCCATATCCAAAACCAACTCCCCCCATAATCACACACGATTTTATTTTAGAGGCAATTTCTGGTGCTTTTGCCAAGGCCAATGCCATGTTTGTCAACGGCCCTAACGTAATGATTTCTATCTCATTAGGAAACTTATTTACTGTATCAATGATGGCATCTACGGCGTGTCCTTCCAACGGTTTGCGGCCTTTTAAATCCAACCCAATGTCGCCCATTCCATCGTCTCCGTGAACAAACTGAGCGGTAAATAAAGGACGAATCAACGGCTTTTCAGCCCCCAAATATACCTTCGTTTCATACTGGCATAAATCAACCATATAAAGCGCATTTTGTAATGCTTTATCGGCTGGCACATTTCCCGCCACAATCGTTATTACTTCTACCTTTACATCAGGCGATTTCATCGCCATCAGCAACGCAACGGCATCGTCCGAGCCTGTGTCTGTATCAATCAACAAATGTCTCATTGGCTATTTCATTAATATACACTAATCTGATTTTTGTTTGTATTCATTTGCGAGTAAGCTACTATTACAACGCTCACCCAATGGTTTCACTTTCGCCAACTTGCTGGCGCCACATGGCGTAATAAAGTCCTTTTTGAGCCAACAAATCGTCGTGATTTCCTGCTTCTACCATTTTCCCTTTTTCAAGCACAAAAATTCGGTCAGCGTGCATAATTGTGCTCAAACGGTGGGCAATAAGAACGGTAATATGCTGTTCATTATTCGACAAATCACGAATTGTTTGCGTGATTTCTTCTTCGGTCAAAGAATCTAAAGCTGACGTAGCTTCATCAAAAATCAACAAATTGGGGTTTCTTAACAACGCCCGCGCAATGGATAAACGTTGCTTTTCTCCGCCCGACACTTTCATTCCTCCTTCTCCAATCACGGTGTCTAGGCCATTATCAGCACGGTTTAAAAGCGAATAAGCCGCTGCTTTTTTCAACACATCTAAACAATCGGCATCGGTAGCAGATGGCTTCACAAATTGAAGATTTTCGCGGATTGTACCTGAAAACAGCTGGGCATCTTGTGCCACAAACCCTATTTGTTCTCTAAGCTCATCTTTGTCAATTTCTCGGCTATCTATTCCGTTGTATTTAATGTGTCCTTGCTCAGGATCATACAAGCCCACTAAGAGTTTTATGAGCGTAGTTTTACCACTTCCCGAAGGCCCCGCAAAAGCAATTGTTTCTCCTTTTTTAACCTCAAAACTAACATCTTGTAAAGCCGTTCTCGAAGCGGTCAAATGTTTAAATGAAACGCCCCGAAAATCAATTTTTCCAATTTTTGTCAGCGTTGCAGGTTTGGCAGGTTTTGCCTCAATAGGGCGGCTCAAAATTTCGCGAAAATTATTTAACGACACCTCTGCTTCTCGGTACAGTTGTATCACATTTCCCAACTCTTGAAGTGGTCCAAAGATAAAAAATGAATACAATAACAGTGAAAAATATTGCCCAATCGTCAGTACTTCTTTAAAGATAAGCCAAAGCATCAACGCAACAATACAACTTCGCAGAAAATTAATGGTTGTCCCTTGAACAAACCCAAGCGTCCGTACAAATTTTACTTTACGAAGTTCTAATGCCAGAATTTTTTCAGTATTTCCATTCAAACGCTTTACTTCTTGGTCGGTAAGTCCCAAGCTTTTTACCAACTCAATATTTCGTAACGATTCTGTAGTACTTCCTGCCAATGCCGTCGTTTCGGCCACAATTTTGGTTTGAATTTTCTTGATGCGTTTACTTAGCACTGAGCTCAACCACGCAATGATCGGAATTGTCAAAAAATAAACGGGGGCAATGGGCCAATACACACTCAGGGCGTAAAAAATCACAAACGTAATACCAATCACCGATTGAAAAACGACGTTCACGACCGACGTAATCATGCGTTCGGTATCGGTTTTGACTTTTTGCAACACCCCCAACGTTTGCCCACTTCTTTGGTCTTCAAACACTTGATAAGGCAAGGCCAACGAGTGTTTAATCCCATCTGTATAAATCTGCGTACCAACACGCTGGGTAATCACACTAATAAAATAATCTTGAAAGTTTTTGGCAATCCGTGAAACCATTGCGGCCCCAATCGCCATTCCAACATATTTTAAAACACCCCATATATAATCGCTTTCGTTGAAATCCTTGATGTGCGACGCATAACGATCGATGACCAAGCGATAAATGTAGGGATCGAGCAGGGAGAAGATTTGGTTGATAGCGGCCAATGTCAAGGCCACAAAAATAAGTTTCCAATAAGGTCGGAGGTAGCGGTAAAGTATATCCATGGGAGCAAAACACCAACCTAGTCCATTATGTTCCTAAAAACAAAAAGAGCGGCTATTCATATAATTGAAGTAGCCGCTCTTTGTATTACTAAACTTTTTATTGCTGAAAATACTGCACCGCACTAACTGCTTCGATGTAGTCAGCGCCTACTTTCATGTGCGCTTGGTGTTCGGGAGAAGCACCGTAAAGAGGTAAGTCCTTCTTATCCCCAAACGTAAAAACATAGACATGCTTTACGTGGGCGGGGTCTTTGGTATCTTCCACGACACCCCATTCGTACGACCGAACCATTTTTAATTTAGCTAATCCTTTAAAAGATTTATCAACCACGCCGATTTGCGTGTCAGACGTTCCTGACTTGAACGTCACCGTTACTGCATGTTTATACAGTTTTTCGGATTGCTGGTAAGAGGCAAATCCGTACAGGCCGAGCAGCAGTGCTAAGCTTAATGCAAAAGCAACCACTTGAAAACGAGACGGTTTCATTAGAGTAGCGTAAAACATGGGTTAGAACAAAAGAAAATCAAAACTGCCAACTAATGCTCAACTTGGCATTAAAGGGCGTTCCTGGGGTAAAATGGATTTCTTCCACAGGCTCCGTTTCGTTCTGAAGGCGGCTTTCGGTCGCAAATTGGGTTTCTTTCCATTGGGTATTGAACATATTTTGCACCGATAAACCTACTGAAAAACGATTTTTGGAATAATTCACCAAGGCATCCGTCACAAAGTAGCCCTTGGCCACAATGCTATTGTCCTCATTTGCAGGTCGGTTGCCTATATAACGATAACGTAAACTGCCACTAAAACCTTGTTCTGTTTTTAAAGTTAATCCACCTACGCTCGTAAAATTAACGGCCAAAGGCAAATAATTCTGCCCCTCGGCTTCGCCTACGGCGCGTGGTTTGGCCCAGTTGGCATCCAAATCAAAGAACAATTTTTTCGATAATTGATAACGCATCGACACGTCCACGCCTTTGCGCACCGACTTGCCCGAAGGCTCCACTACACCCGCATCACCTACGTAAACAAACTCTTGATTGAGCCACAAGTACCAATACGAGGCGTTCAAAAGCATTCTTGGGAAAGGCTTCCAAATCGCTCCTAAATCAGAACCATAGGCGGCTGGCAAAATCTCTAAGCCGTTTTGCTCAACCACTGCGCGGGTATCGTTAGAGTGAAATCCTTTGCCGAGGTTTACGTACAATTGCACGTTGGGGTTGTAGGTATAATATACGTTCAATTTGGGCGAAACGATGGCGGCGTTGGCTTTAAATTTGGTATTATTTTGAAGTTTGTCGAGGTATTGGTTATTAAAATAATCAAAGCGAACCCCTGCCGTCGCCGACAAACGTGGGCTTAACTGGATGGTTTCGTCCACATACACGCCTACATTGGCTTCGTTGACATCGCCTAATTTGATGGCTTCCAATAGTTGCATGCGGTCTTTTGTCCGCGACAATTCCGAACCGTTGGTAAGGTCGTGGCGGTAATTAAGACCCGCATTAAAGGTGGCTTGTTTGTCGCCAATGGCGTGACCTATGGAATAATTGGAGTTGTAACCCCACAAATTTCTGCCTTCTTTTTGACGAATTTGATCACCATTTACGGGGTCAACCAAGAAGAATGTGAAGTTGGAATAAAGTTCAAAATTGTAGTTCGAGTAAAAAAATTGGTTCTTCCAAACGTGGTTGCGCTTGGTTAATGTCACCAATTCGGCATTCACATTCGTGCGGCTTGTTTCTCCACCTTCATTAGGATCGATTGCCCCATAAAAACCAATGGAGCCATCGGCCACTGAGCGGTCAGGGATTTGCCCCGAAGCATTCCACTTGCTCCAAAAAGTCGAAGCCGTCAGCGTTAGGTTGGTATTTTGGGTTAAATGCCCGTGGTATTTTCCCAACAAATTGATTCGGTTGAAATTCTGAGGTGCTTCAAAATACGCATCCGAGTAGTTGTATTCACCCGCAAGATAGACATTGTGCTGGTTTGTTTTCAGCACATTAACCCCCGACACCACCCGATAGGTGTTAAACTGACCTATTTCAGCTTTGGCAAAACTGCGTTCTAAAGTCGTTTTGGTACGAAAATTGGCCCAGCCCGCCGTGGCAAAATTTCCTTTGTCGGTATCGTATAGTCCCTTTTTGAAATCCACCCCTTCAATCAATTCTGGAATGATAAAGTGCGCATCGGCATACCCTTGGCCGTGCGCGTGCGACACCATGTTGATAGGTACACCGTCCACCGTCAGGCGAATATCAGTTCCGTGGTCGATGTCAAAGCCACGCAAGAAAATTTGTTCGGCTTTGCCTCCACCCGCGTGTTGACCAATGACCAGCCCAGGCACAATCCGAAGCACTTCTTGGGAATTATTGATGGGGCGCGTTTTAATGTCAAGGCTAGAAATCACTTGTTGGTGCTGAGGATTCGAGGCCGACACTTTCACTTCACTCAGTTGGACTTGCGATTCGGACAATCCAAATTCCAAGTTTACACTCTCATCTTCTTTTACTACTACTAGCTGATTTTGAGCAGAATAACCCACAAATGACACCTCAATTCGGTACGTATTGGGTTCTAAATTGTTGATTTGAAAAAAGCCTGTCGCGTCAGTCGTTGCTCCTTTTTTAGAATCTGCCACCACGACGGTAGCTCCTACAATGGGTTGTTTGGTCGATTTATCGATGACCCTCCCGACCACGCTTCCAAGGTGGGCGAAAGCAACATAAATACTTAAATGAAGAACAAGTAGTGTGGAAATAAATCTTTTCATGAATTTGAAATAATTTTTGTAAATAAGTTCGGCAAAGTTAGCGACTGAAGATGTTACTTTTTATAACTAGCATTGTTTTTAGAAAATATTTTCTAAAAACAATGCTAGTTATGACCCGATTTTACAAACGAGCCAACCATTCAGTCACAAAATTGGGACTTTCCTGTATTCGTTCTACCATCCAGGCAATTGCCAAAATCATCATCATAACTGCTCCTACAGTACGTATAAGGCCGTAAGAGGAGGTTTTGGCCAATAAAAACAACAGGGGAAATGCCACCACAATTAGGGCTAGTTGCATCAATTCGATGCCTATATTGAACCCTAAAATGCTCAGTACCATTTGAGTAGTCGATAAATCAAGATTAGTGAGTGTTTCGGCAAACGCTAACCCATGAACCAAGCCAAACAAACCCGCAATGATGACTTCACGTTTAGGATAAATGGGCTTCAACGCATGAAACGCCGACACCAAAATTGTGATGGCAATAAGTACTTCAATAGGTTTAGCAGGAAAATGTAACCATTGAAGTGACCCAATGAGTAAAGTCAGCGAGTGCCCAACGGTAAACGCCGTAACAATTTTTAGAAGGTTCAATAAGCTAGCTTTCAACTCCATACGTTTGTGCCAACGACCCTCCGAAGCAACCAGCATGGCAGGAAAAAGAAGCGTCAAAACAAACAAAAGGTGGTCGGTGCCTTCGGCGATGTGGTCGATGCCCAAATGCACCATGTTGGTAAATCCTTTCCAACGACTTCCTTGTGCTAAACTCACCAAAAACGGATTCAATTTGTTATTGACTACATCCCACTCAATGACCCCAATCTGTTGGGTCAAGGTATCTTCCCGCACCAACCCCTGTGCCCAATCTTGCTTGACGTGAATCAGGGCTTTGTGGCTCGCCACTTGGTGCAGAATGACGTCATAATCAAAGAAAAAGTTGCGCAGGTCGTAGCCAAACGGAGGCATCATGTCAAACTGAACCACCAATTCTTTGTAAGTACCAACGATGGGGTCGGTGCTTTCCAATAGCTGCATCGAGCCAATCGTAACCGTCCACGGCATTCCCTCAAAACTCTTGGGACGTATATGTTTCACTAAATACCTCCGAAGCGAGTCCCCCAAACGCGCTACTAGGCGTTCTGAATGGTCGTTGACACGCATTCCAATCGCCGATTGAAGCTCGCTTAAAGGCAACAAAACCTCACCTGAAATGTGCTTTTCGTGAATGTTCAAGACGACCATAGAGCTGGGCATGGGATGGGCAAAGAGATAGCCCCCTAGCCCCCATTGAGAGAACAATAATGCTAATACCAAAAGCCCCCTGGTCCCCAATGGGGGGAAAATACAAGTTCGCGACTTAGTAAAAAAATACCCCCATTGGGGGCCAGGGGGCAGGGCTTTAGTTTCCGCCATAATCTGATTTTCTATCTCTCCAAACTGAGTGAGGGTGAACACCGTTTTTGATAATAATTCCTCCTTGCATCGACCATTCAATCCATACACTTGGGCCATCAATCAACAAATAATCACCTTGTGCTGCCATGGTTGTACCTCCGTAGTAAGAAACGTAGGTTTCGTCTAACTCGGATTTGTATTTGGCCAATACTGCCGCCGCCGCTTTATCATCCAAATCATCGACATACGTTTTAATCGCAGCCAACAATAAGTCTTTCTGAGCAGTGGTCAAGTTTCCAGCCTTTACCCCCGTTTTAGTTGTTGGGAAACTACCATCTTTTTGAGGGCCAACAATCAAATCATTTTGCGCCGCCGAACGCTTGGCCGTAGCTAGTTCCGTGGTACTCAAGCTTTTCATGAAATTAGCAAATGCCGCTGTTTCTTGTACCATAGGTTGTATAGTTTTCCCTGTATTGGTCGATGTCCAAGTTGGGTACGGTTCTGTTGAGCGAAACGACGGCGTGCCGCCTGTCATTTTGCCTCCACTGTAGGTATAAATGATGGTTCCGTGGTGGCCTCCAATTTGCAAACACCACAAGCCCGTTGTACTTGGCGTTCCTAAAAACCCGATGTAGTAATTACCTGAACCATAACCACTATCGCCTCCGTTGGCTCTTAGGTAATCATCAGCATCAATAATCCCTGTATATTCTTCACTTCCTTCGTTGGCACCTGTTCCAGTCGCTACTTTTAACAAGTTATAAAAAGCAGTCCATTGCGCGGTTGAAAACGTACTTGACGCCAACCCAACGCGTCCTTTGTACAAAGATTGGGGCAAATTACTCCAAAGTTTGGCCTGCGCGACGGTGTAAGTATATTGTGCCGAGGCCACCTGCGAAGAAGTTAAAGTAGCTTTAAACGCCTCGGCGGCAGCCACAATCGCCGCAATATCGGTATCCATTGACCAAACCGTACCTGTACCCGACGACGAACTTGCGGCAGATACCGTAAGCGACAACGTACACGATTGGCCACCTAATGAAATGGCAAAAGCAGCCGTCCCGCTGGCTGAGGGAGTTCCTGAAATGGCATAGGTCACTGAACCTGTTCCCGACGCCAACGTACCTGCTGCTAACGTAGCGGTCAAGCCCGTAACGCCCGTAGAGGCAATTCCCGAACCTGCCGAATACGCCACGCCATTGCCTCCCGTATAGGGCACAGTGGCCGTTCCCGTAAAAGCAGCATTGGCTTGTGGCGTTCCTGAAAAAGTCACCGAAGCACAGGTAAGGGCCGTAACAGTCGCCGCTGAAGTCGTAGGTGTTGGGTCATCGGTTGACTTATTGCAGGCAATCAACAGTACAATCGTGCTTACAGATACACTTGCGAGAAAATGATTGATTTTCATACTAACTTATTGAATTTGGTTTCAATTGGTTAGACGCAAGTTTTGAAATCTATGTTGAAAAAAATGGTTGGTTTGGAAGTGAAAAGGAAAAAAATGAAGGTGAATCGTCGTTCTTTAATTTTGTTCAAACCATCGCTTGAAGGGCGTCACTTTTTCTTTGCTGATGATAATCGAAAAACTCGCTTCGGGCTGCACTTTTACGTTGACTCGGCTATTAAAGTGCGATTCTATTTCGACTATGCTTTCGCGTGAGAGAATGTATTGGCGATTGGCGCGAGTAAATTCTGCGGGGTCAAGCTGCCCTTCCAGATCCTCCAACTTAAAATCAACCACCAGTTTGCGTCCGTCGTACAACTGACCGTACACCAGCCCATTATCAATAAAAAAGTAAGCAAATTCTTCGGTCTTAATGGGCAAGAGCTTATCTCTAAATTTCACCAAAAAGCTTTTACGGTAAGCTTTGGGCATAAACACTTGCTTCTGAATCAGTTCGTTCAGGCGTTCTTTTTGCATCAACTGTTGGTTTTGAAACTTCTCAATCGAAAAACGTAACGAGTCTTCGTCGATAGGTTTCAACAAATAATCTACACTGTTGTGCTTAAACGCCCGAATGGCGTATTCATCAAAGGCCGTCGTAAAAATAATGGGCGTTTTGAGCTGCACTTGCTCGTAGATTTCAAATGAAATGCCGTCGGCCAATTGAATATCCGAGAAAATTAAGTCGGGGTTTGGGTTGGAAGTAAACCATTTTATTCCATCTGCCACGCTTTCAATGACGGCTACAATGGCATGTAAAACGCCGATCTCTTGCATCAAAAACTTCAACTGACTAACCGCCGCTGGTTCATCTTCAACAATCACTATATTCATGGTATCAGTGGTAAAACTACACAAAACGTTTCGCCTTGTTGGATTTCGATTTCTTGATTGGAAAGTAGTTTAAACCGTTGGTTCAAATTGGCCAAGCCAATACCCGTCCCCGCCGAATTTGGCCTTAGATTCAACGAATTGCGCACTAACAAACTTCTACTATCTGACTGATAATCAACAAAAATACTCAAGGGAAACGCCGACGAAATGACGTTGTGTTTAATGGCATTTTCAATCAGAAGTTGAATCGAAAGAGGTGGGATTTTTACGGGCGCCTGCTCATCCACGTTTTTAAAAATTTTGAGGTTATCACCAAACCGCATCTGCAAGAGAAAAATATAGCTATCCACCAAATCCATTTCTTCTTTGAGCGTCACCAGCGACTGTTCTTGCATCGTCAACGAATAGCGAAGTACTTGCGAAAGTTTCTGTAAATAACGCTGACTTTTGGCTTTGTCTTCGTTGATAAGCCAACTAAGGGTATTAAGAGAATTAAACAAAAAATGCGGGTTGAGTTGGTTTTTAAGGGAGTTAAGTTGAACCAATACATTTTCGTGTTTAAGCTGTTCGTTTTCCAGCAAAACCTCATTTTTCTTTTCCGCTTCTGTCATAAAACGGCTAAAAAAGTAAGCAATAATCCCCATCAATACGCCGCGAACAACCACCGTCCCTCCCGTTTTGAGGGGCAAACCAATGATAAAAAAGTTGGCTAATGTTAACCCAACACTATATACCAATAGTATAACCCCCGCTCCTACCCACTGCTTAGTTACTGCTTCGTTTTTCTTTGTCGCTTCATAAATCCATTGAATAAAACCCATGGCAAAGGCAACACTGAATACTACTTGCAAAAAAATATCCAATTGAACGATGGGACGGTTCAATCGAGGAAGGTTGATAAAAACGACAGGAAAATTGACAAACGATGCCACAAACAGGGCGATTCCCCAAACAAATCTTTTCTTCGTCATTATAGAATATCAAGCCTTTAGCTATAAACTCAAATGTACTATTTCTTATTCTAGCTACGGAAACAAATAAATCTGAAAAGGAAAAATTTGCCAGTGAATCTAATTACGGGTTGTGAGCAACCCTTTGCACAAAGGGCTATTTTCTAAACTTTGTCACGCGAGCATCTTTGATTACCCCTTTCCAGTTTAATCCAAAACCAAAATTATAGACGTTTCCATCGGTATCTTTGTGGCACGTCAGGTCGTCAGGATTTCTATGATTCAAACAAGGCGCTCCCGTCTCCATTCGACACTAACTTATCGGGTTGTGAGCAACCCTCAGCACTGTCACATGGTCACGACTATCTTGCTTTCGTCCCCGCTCGCAGCTTTTTCCAAAGCTGTTTGGAGTTCATCCAACGGAACAAAACTTGATATAATATTGCTGGGAGTAACCACTTTTCGTTGTATCAATCGAATCGTTCGCTTAAAATCAGTAGGATGATGGTAGATAATCGAGGGGATAAAGGTAATTCCTTCGCGCGCTATCCGTAGGGGCGTAAACTCCGCAGGGCGTTCTGATAGCCCCACCAATATCACTTCCGAGCCACGCGGAGCCGCTGCCGCTGCCAACGTTGCTGTAGCAGCCGAACCTGCACATTCAAACACCGCAACTACCTCATTGTCAGTCCACATTGAAAGCAATGTTTCGGCATCACCATTGGCAGGAATTGCCCCTTCTTGCGTAGCTTTTTGTAATTTTTGTGGGTTAATTTCAGTAACCAGAACCCGATAACCCAGTCGAATTGCTAAATGAGTAAGCAGTAGGCCAATCGCCCCAAGACCGATGATTGCAATGGCATCACCAGGTTTGGCTGAAGCGGTAAAAAGGGCATGAACACCCACAGCCATGGGTTCGATAAAAACGGCGTCAAGGTCAGAAATATCGTCGGGAACAGCCCACGCAAACTCCGAAGGAATGCACACATATTCGGCAAAACAACCGTTTTCAAGCAAACCCACTACACGTTTATTGGAACAAATATACCCTCGCCCGCTTTGACAGAAACCACACCGATGGCAGGGAATATTGGGCTCTACCACTACGCGCTCCCCTATTTCTCGACCAACGACGCCTTCCCCCAGCTTATCAATCACGCCCAGCCCTTCGTGACCGATGACGGTGGGTTTTGTTAACTTTCGGTGTCCTAAAAACAAGTGAACATCCGACCCGCAAATGCCTACATTGGTGAGTTTTATCCGAACCTCCCCCGCTTTGGGCTCAGGAGTATCAATGGCGCGATGAACAATTTTTCTCGGTTCTTCTAAAAATGCCACTTTCATTACTTTAATTTATCAGACTTTATAGCCCAAATACAAGCTCCCATGACCAATAATGGAATAGAAAACGCTACAAACAAGGCATTAATGCTCATGCCAGCGTCGGAAAAATAGCCAAAAAGAAGTGGCCCTAAAATAGCCCCTACTCGACCTATTCCAACGGTATATCCGACACCTGTGGCGCGGAGGTGGGTGTCGTAGAGGCGGGATAGCGTTGGCCAAATACCATTAAAACCTCCTTGCACAAAAAAGCCAATCAGGAGTACCAAACCAAAAATCAACCCTATCGTAAGGGTTGAAAACGCATAGACTTGCATTACCGCAAAAGCGATTAACATAAACATCAGAATGGTTTGACGAAGTCCCAAACGGCTACCAATTCCACCCACGGAGGCCGACCCAAAAGCAGCCCCAATGTTGAGCATAATTCCCACCCAAGTTGCCAATTCAAACGGTAAGCCTGAATCTTTGGCGATGGTTGGCACCCAACTCATCAGGGTATAAAGTGTTAGAAAACCAAAGAATGCCGCCACCCACACTTTTATGGTACTATCCTTATAATGAGGCAAAAACAACGCTTTTACCCCCACATTTTCTTGATTTTTAACGACAACAGGCAGTGCTTCTAAGTTGGGAAGCCCCATTCGTTTCAACAGTTGGTTAACAGAAGGTAACGTATCCGTAGATGGATTTTGGAGCATGTAGTCAATGGAGTCGGTCATGTAAAAATACACCAATACCCACATCAGCAATGAAATGCCACCTGCCACCAAAAAAGCCGTGTGCCAGCCGTACACTGGAATGTATTTTGCACAAAAAAGCCCCGTCAGAATTGCCCCAATGGGCCATCCTGCTTGCACCAATCCTACGTTAAAATCACGGTATTTTTTGTTGGAAAACTCAGCCGCCGTAGCAGCCATGGTGGGCAAAATACCTCCAATGCCCAACCCCGTTATGAATCGAAACAGGAGCATAAGGCCATATTGATGCCCCAGCCCTACCCCAAACATACCAATCGTTATCATCCCTACCGAAAGGAGAAAAATCAGGCGGCGTCCGTGTTTATCGGCCAAGGGAGCAATCAAAAAACAACCCAGCGTCATCCCTGCCAATCCCGCGCTAAAGATATACCCCATTTCGACTTTAGAAAGTCCCCATTCTTTGATGATTTCGGTACTGGAAAAAGATACAATCAGTACGTCGATACCATCATTGAAATTTAAAATAAAACAAATCGCCACCATGAGCCACTGGAAAGAGGACATGGAGCGAGAAGAAAGTTCCTGACTTGGGTTCATATCATTCATTTATGGAGACAAGCGACTGCGTAGCCTACTCTATATAACCTGCTTTTGCTTTTTGACCCGTTTTAACCCAGCCTCTTAGCTCATCAAACGCTTGCCCTGTTTGCTTATCGGTAAAATTACAGTGACCTTGTCCATTGGTATATTTTACGGTAAAATAAGCCTGTTTTCCCTGCTTTTGAAGCATATTTTCGTAACTCACAATCGCCAAATCAGCAGGAATCAATTGGTCGTACATGGTATGCAACGCCAAGGCAGGCTTGTTGATGTTGCCCGTTCGGTCATATTTATCAAATAACGTATGCTGGCTCACGGTAGCGGCTAATCGTTCCGCTTTTTGATTGACCTCTAACGCATTAGGAAAACGACCATAGACCGTATTCGTATTATCGTACGGGTTTCCGCCTGCTTTTTGAGCAACGTCCCGCAAAACCCCTTCACCAAACGCCAAGGCAAAAGCAAGGTCGTCGGGCTTCATATCAAAGTGTTTGGCAAATTCCACCGCAAGCAATGAATCCTTCGCGAAAATGGCTTTTTTCATAATGGCTGCTTTCCGAAATGCCGCAAACATAGGCATCGGCTCCTTCGGTTTTGAGACATCAAAAATCTCGTTCAATGAGGTAGCAATGCCAGGAAAAAGGCCGTTGAACGTCGCAAACATATCAAACTCTTTGCGGGTTTGGAGGTAAATTCTTCCCGCCAACGGGCACATGGGCAGTCCTCCGTTGTAGTTTTGTCCAAAATTTTCGAGCGTCGCCAGCGTAATCCCACCACCCATCGAATGACCCGTCATAAAAGTTGAATCAGGCTGTCCGTACGTTTTGACAAAATACTGGCGCAAGGCTTCGGTATCGTCCACCCCTTGAGCCAACGCCAACCCCTGAATTTTATAATCAGAAGCCGCAACTGCATAGCCACGTTCTAAAAAAGGAGTCATTCGATTGAGCCACGCAGGGTCTTGGCTTTGGCGAGGTTTTGTCCCCATAAATTCGTAGCCGTGGGCGTACATGACGAGTTTTCCTTTCCAGTTTTCGGGAAAAAGAATGCGGTAACGCGCCCCGTCGATGGCACCTGAGTCGATTTTGGAGATGTTTTGAGCCCCCAAAACTCCTGATAAAAGAAGTATGAAGGGAAGGAATAGTTTTTTCATTTTGGTAAATAGTTTTGGGACACAAACTTTGCGCTACTCCGTGTCTAGTCTATTTGATAATAAACCCAGCATTTTTATCGCATTTTCTTTGAGAATCAGCGGCTTTACTTCTTCTTTAAAACCCGCATCTGCAAAATCTTTCATCCAACGTTCGGGCGTAATCAACGGAAAATCTGTTCCAAACAACATTCGGTCTTTCAACAAGGTATTGGCGTACTGAATGAGTTGTTTTGGAAAATATTTGGGCGACCAACCGCTCAAATCAATATATACGTTGGGCTTGTGCATGGCTACACTGAGGGCTTCATCTTGCCAAGGCCAACTTGGGTGCGCAATGATGATGGGGCAATCGGGGAAATCAATGGCCACATCGTCGAGGTGCATCGGGTTTGAATACTCCAAACGCAATCCTCCTCCTCCACGCACCCCACTTCCAAAACCTGAATGACCGCTGTGAAAAAGCATCGGAAGTTTGTATTCAGCGATCACTTCGTACAAATGATACGCCATTTTATCTTGGGGATAAAAGCCCTGTACCGTTGGGTGAAACTTAAAGCCTTTGACGCCATAGTTTTCAATTAACTCACGCGCTTCGCGGGCTCCCATACGTCCTTTGTGCGGGTCGATGCTCGCAAAAGCAATCATCACGTCATCGTTTTTGAGCGCGGCTTCTGCCACCTCAATGTTAGGAATGCGCCGTTTACCCACATTGTGCTCCGAGTCAACCGTAAACATCACAAACGCTAGGTTATTGTCCCGATAAAAATCGGCCGTTTCCTGAATCGTCGGACGTTTGTCTGACTTAAAATACTTCGCAAATGCTTCGTCCAACTCAGGTCGATAGTCATCATGCGGCTGGCAACACGACACTTCGGCGTGCGTGTGCACATCAATTGCGATTACTTTTTCGATGTCTATCATATTGCCTCGCAGCCCCTAATGGGGGATTTTTTTAATTTAGGTTTAAAACTCAGCGCTGTCCCCTAATTCAAATTGGGGGACGCACTGGCCCCGCGTCTCTGACGCCTTTATTCACTCAGGTTTGTATCATCAAAAACTCTTCATAGTTAAGCGGATGAATGACCTTTAAACTAGAGTCAGCGTAGGCATCGGTAAATGTCTTAGGAAATTTTACTTTCGTTTGAGGATTCCATTTAAACTCAAATGCTTCAATGCTACCATCGCGTTCTTCCAAATAATCAATCTCTTGTTGTTGGGTTGTTCTCCAAAAAAATCGGCTACCATACATTTGGGTATATTTCAGCATTTTCAGTCGCTCCGCAATCAAGTAATTTTCCCATAATGCGCCAGCATCCGTTCTCAATCCGATAGATTTGAAATTATTAATAATTGCATTTCGAACGCCATTGTCGTAAAAATAGATTTTGCGCGATTTTTTAAGTTCATTCCTCACATTACGACTAAAAGCATTGAGTCGGAAAATCACAAAAGCTTGCTCTAATAAGTCAATGTATTTTTCTACCGTATTTTTATCTGCCCCCACCAATTGCCCTATTTCATTATACGAAACTTCACTTCCTAGCTGTAAGGCCAAAGCTGTTAAAATCTTGCTTAACAACGATGACCTTTTTATTCCTTCGTACAAAAACAAATCTTTATACAAATAACTGTCTGTCAATAACATAAGCACCTCTTTTTCATTCCCGACCTGATTAATAATTTCAGGATATGTGCCATAAACAAGCCTGCTTTCGAGTAATCTTTTTTCGGTTAATAAACCTTGATGCTGCACCAGCTCCCCAAATGACAATGGGTATAAATAAAACTCATATTTACGACCTGTCAGGGGTTCATTTAGTTTGTTAGCAAGCTCAAATGCGGACGAACCAGTCGCTATTATTTGTACTTCTGGAAAATTATCGACGGCTAGTTTTAAAGTCAGACCAATATTTTCAATCCGTTGTGCCTCATCAATAACCACTATTTTAGCCTGACCAATCAAATTTTTAAATTGGGTTGAAGTGGTATTTCCCAAAGCCAAACGCACATCAGGTTCATCTCCACTGAGCCAACTTACAGGAAGGCCAATTTCGGTGGCAATTTTTTTTACTAAAGTCGTCTTCCCTACTTGTCTTGGGCCAAAAATTAAAATCGCTTTTCCTTTAAAAATTCTCGCTTTGATTTCTGTTTCAATGGCTCTACTTATCATAATTTTCGATTTAATTCACTAATTTATATAATATTTCTTGAATTAAATCGAAAATTATGATAAAAATTACCCTTCAATTCAGTTGAAAGCTGTCCCCTAATTCAAATTGGGGGACGCACTGGCCTCGCGTCTCTGACGCCTTTAGGCCGTTCCCCACACTTTAATTGCCGTATTGACAACCAACTCCATTTTTCGCCACTGATCATCGTGGGTCATGTCATTACCGTGGTGAGTTGACGAAAACCCACACTGTGGACTCACGCACATCTGCTCCAACGGCATGTATTGCGCCGCTTCGTCGATACGTTTGGCAAGGTCATCAATGTCTTCTAATGCCTTTACTTTTGAAGAAATAATGCCCAAAACCACCATTTTATCTTTTGGCACAAAACGCAACGGAGCAAAATCGCCCGAACGTTCGTCGTCGTACTCCAAGAAATAGGCGTCCACGTTGATACTGTTGAATAAAATATCGGCCACAGGCTCATAACCTCCTTTGGCAAACCACGTACTACGATAATTCCCACGACAAAGGTGAATACCTACCGTCAAATCATCGGGGCGGCCATCAATCACCGAGTTTATCAACGCAGCGTACGTACGGGGCAATTCGTCGGGGTCTTCTCCTCTTTCTACGGCAGCTGCCCGCATTTTAGGATCGCAGAGGTAAGCCAAGTTGGTATCATCCAACTGCAAATAGCGCAATCCTGCTTTGTATAAATGGTCGATTTCTTGGCGATAGGCTTGGGCCAAATCATGAAAAAATTCGTCCATATCGGGGTACGAATTAATATCTATCGACTTGCGTCCTCCCCGAAAATGCACCATCGTTGGTGAAGGAATTGAAACTTTAGGCGTCTGGCTTACGACCGATTTGAGGTAGTTAAAATCCGCTACTTGAATGTCTCTAACGTGCTTCAATTTACCCGTCACACTCAGTTTCGGCGGGGTAAAACCATCTTCGGCTACTTTGGCGTTTGGATTTGCTTCAATTCCACCCGTTACGGTAACACCGTCCAGCTCTTTCAAAAAATCGAGGTGAAAATAATCCCGACGAAACTCACCGTCAGTAATGGCTTTCATGCCTGTCGCTTCCAATTTTTTCACCGTCTCGGCAATCCCCGCGTCTTCAATAGCACGGAGTTCTTCCGCCGATATCTCACCTTTTTTCCATTTAAGGCGGTTTTCTTTCACCGCTGGCGTACGCAACAAACTACCGACGTGATCGGCTCTGAAAGGAGGGTTCATAGTTGTATAGCCCCCCACCCCCAATGGGGGAGTCTTAGTGTTTGTTTATCCCCCCGTTGGGGGTTAGGGGGCTTGTTATTTTGCTGCCATGCGAATGGCACCGTCGAGGCGAATCACCTCTCCGTTAAGCATTTGATTTTCAATAATGTGTTTTGCCAAAGCCGCATACTCATGCGGCTGGCCCAAACGCGAAGGAAAAGGCACTTGTTGGCCCAGAGAAGCTTTTACGTCGTCGGGCATTCCCATCAACAGTGGCGTTTCAAAGATGCCAGGCGCAATGGTCATCACGCGAATACCCATCTTGGCAAACTCACGAGCAATGGGCAAGGTCATTCCGACAATGCCACCCTTGGAAGCCGAATACGCTGCTTGCCCGATTTGCCCGTCAAAAGCAGCGACAGAAGCCGTATTGATGATGACTCCCCGCTCGCCGCTTTCGCCAGGTTCGTTTTGTTGCATCGCCGCCGCCGCCAATCGGATGACATTGAAGGTACCAACTAGGTTGATTTGAATAACTTTTGAAAATAGATCAAGTGTATGTGGCCCGTTTTTTCCTACCACTCGCTGGGCTGGCCCAATCCCCGCGCAGTTGGCTACGCCGTTGATACTTCCAAATGTACTGAGGGCCAATGCAATGGCCGCTTGTACTTGTTCTTCGTTGCTGACGTCGGTTTTGACAAAGCGAGCTTGCGCTCCAAGTTTGCTTTCTGCCTGCTGTCCTGCTTCTTCGTTTACATCCAGTAAAACGGCATTACCACCGTTTTCGATAATCATGGTTGCCGTGGCCAATCCAAGCCCCGAAGCTCCACCTGTTACGAGAAAAGTTTTTTGTTGTATGTTCATGGTTATACAATTTTTTGGAACGCGGATAACGCGGATTCTTACGAAACGCAGATCTGCACAGATACTTATCCTTATTTCAATTATCAATTCGTTTCAATTTCTTTCTAGAATTTTCAAAAACCTTCCTTCTAAATTCAGGCTTTTTTCCAAAATTCAATAAAAGACCAACTTCTTTATTAACCTTTATGACTAATACAATTTTTCCACCAAGTTAGCTCGATATTTCAAAACTGCGCGCTGATTTAATGACCCTTTATCGGTGATTTCGCCCAAATCAATCGAGGGTGGGTCAAGGGCGATGATGTACTTAACTACGCGACTAGCGCTACCCGTTGCCTGATGTGCAAGACGGACGAGCATTTCATCCAAATAATTCCGAACACTCACATGTGTAAAAGCCTCTTCGTTGGAAGACGTTGGCGATAGGCTCGCTAACCCACGACAAGCCTCTGGATTTAAAAACAAAATAGCTCCTACATATTCTCTATCCAAGCCCGTTAATACCACATCCTGAACGATGGGCGAGCCTGCCGTCAACACTTTTGCTTTTAAAACACCTACATTCACCCACGTTCCTGTCGAGAGCTTGAAATCTTCAGCAATACGTCCGTCAAAAATGAGTCCTTTGTCGGGATTATTTTCATCTAAAAATTTAACGGCATCCCCCGTTTTGTAGTACCCTTCTTCGTCAAAAGACGTCGCTGTCACTTCGGGATTTCGCCAATATCCAGGGGTCACGTTGGGGGCTTTGTAACGAGCCTCTAGTTTGTCGCCATCGGGTACTAATTTCACTTTCATTCCTGCGACAGGAACGCCCAACAAACCCGAAAAACTTCCTCCCCAATTGGCAAACATCGCCGAAGGTCCCGATTCAGTACAGCCCAACCCCGTAATAATAGGTACTATTTCACCCGTGTTTTCGACGGCCAATTCCTCCCAACGGTTCCAAACAGGTTGCGCCAGCGAAGCCCCTGCATAAAACAGAATTTGTAACTTCTTAAAAAAGGTCTCTCGAAGCTGAGGCTCACGGTCAAAATACGGAATCAACATTTCAAACCCTTTGGGCACGTTGAAATAGGCCGTTGGAGAAATCTCGCGGAGGTTTTGGACTGTCGTTTCAATGCCTTGGGGCGTTGGCTTTCCTTCGTCGATATACAGCGTCCCTCCGTTGTAAAGAGCCAATCCAAAATTATGATTTCCCCCAAACGTATGATTCCAAGGTAGCCAATCAATAAACACGGGCGGTTCAGTTTTCATAAAGGGAAATGCCTGCGTTATCTGCTGTAAATTAGCACACCACATTCGTTGGGTATTAATCACCCCTTTGGGCAAGCCCGTTGAGCCTGAGGTAAAAAGAACTTTGGCAACGGTGTCGGCATTGACTTTCTCAAACGCTTGCTGCACCTGCAAAGTTGGTTCAGTAGAAAGTATCTGTGCAAAATCAACTCCTTTACTCCCATCGACGGTTACAAAAGTAGCCTCAGGAAAAAGAGCCTTTGCCAACTCCAAGGCTTTGGCATAAATTCGTCCATTTTGAGCAAAAATCAGCCCTGGGGTCATCAATTCAAGCGTATGACGGAGTTTTCCAAAATCATCCGATACCAACGAATAAGGGGGAGAAATCGGCGAATAAGGGATTCCCACGTGTACGGCGGCCAACACTAAAAGTGCATGTTCAAGGCTGTTTTCGGACAAAATCACCAAGGTTCTTTCTTCCGACAGCTCTAAATTCAGTAAATACTGCGCAATACGCTCCACTTTTTGGAGGGTTTCGGCATAAGTTAATTTCACCCAAATTCCATCTTCATTTCTCCTTGCAATGAAGACAGACTCAGGCTTTTCTATCGCCCAATAGCACAATTTCTCCGTTAGTTTTACAGGATATTCTTCTAAAGGAGCCAAAAGTTCAAACTCAACAATGCCGTCTGAATAAACGTTTTTTCGGGTTTGAGTAGGGCCAAAATGGGCGTTTTTAAACTGCATCATTCCCCCACTTTTTTAGCTCTTCCTTCCAAAAAATCGCGCAATCTTTCTTTGGCTTCGGGGGCACTCTGGGCAATGGCAGCCATTAGTGATTCCATCAGCAACCCTTGTTCTGGCGAAGCATCCACAATTCTTGGGAGCACCTGTACCAAGGCAAAATTGGTCATTCCTGCGTTAGAAGCGACTTTTTCTGCCAATTCAAGGGCTTTCTCGAGACTTTTCCCTGTTTCTACTAAATATTGAGCAAGTCCAATTCGCTCACCTTCTTCGGCAGAATATACCCGCCCTGTGAGCATCATATCGGTCATACGTGCCAGACCAATCAGCTTGGGCACACGCACCGAAGCGCCTCCACCGACAAATATCCCCCGCTGTCCCTCAGGCAAGGCGTACATGGTGGTAGCATCCGCAACTCGTAAGTGACAGGCACTTGCAAGTTCCAAACCTCCACCTACGACCGCCCCATGCAAGGCTGCAATCACGGGCACAGGCCCAAATTGCACTTTGTCCAACACCCGATGCCACATGCGGGAATGGTACACCCCTTGGGATGCGTTGCGTTCTTTAAGTTCGGACAAGTCAAGTCCTGCGGAAAAATGTTTTCCTTCGCCGTAAATAACCATGCACCGAATGGACGCGGGAATGGCATCCATCACTTTTTCTAAGTCTAGGAGCAGAGCATCGTTAAAAGCATTACGTTTTTCGGGTCGGTTGAGTCCTACCAAAAGTGTACTTTCTACGGCGCTTATTTTTAGAAGTGCTGAGGGAGAAGGGAAGTCGCTCATTATTCAATTATGAATTGATTTATTTCAACACAAAATTGAACAATAAAAGGAAATTAAAATAGGAAAAATGCAGGCATTAGTATGCAATATCAATCTTTTTTCTAATTCAATAACCATATAAGAACATATAAGCTTTTCTTATAACCCCTTATATGTCTTATATGGTTGCACAAAAAGTTTTCAAAAACTCATATCAGCTTCTCCGTAATCGCCAACTTAATCAACTGAGCGGTATTCTGAACATCATATTTGGAGAGCATATTTTTGCGGTGGCTACTCACGGTAGTGACATCCACAAAAAGTAAATCAGCTATTTGCTGATTGGTAAGGCCATCCGCTATTTTGAGCAGAATCTCTTTTTCGCGGCGCGTAAGGGCAGGAATCTTTCGTTCATCAGGCTTTTTCAGGGTGTTTGAAGCCGAAATACTAAAGTACGTTTTTCGTTGAATGACCGTTTTCACCGCCTCCACAATTTCATACTTAGCTGCGTCTTTGAGAATGTACCCGCTGGCCCCATTTTCAATCATCTTTTTGATAATGCCTTTTTCGTTATTGATACTCAACGCAATGATAAACACACGCGGGTACTTTTCTTTGACCACTTTACAAAGGTTTATTCCGTTCACGTCAGGTAAATTAATGTCCATCACGATGACATCGGGCTGGTGAAAAGGTAGTTTGGCTAGCAAATCTTTCCCATGATCAAAACTATGGGTACACGCCATGTCCTTCTCTTTCTCAAAAATTGCTTTTATTCCTTCGGTCACCAGTGGATGGTCTTCCACTAAATATATCTCAGTCATTTTCACTGTTTGTCATCTGTGAGTACTAATTCTGTGTCAATGGTATCTCGATATAATACGAACATCCGCCATGAAGAACGGTTTGTAAATCGACTTTTCCCTTTAAGTATTCAATTCGATTGTATAAATTCTGGAGCCCCATGCTTTTTTGTTTGTTCACCTGTTGTGGGTCAAACCCTACCCCATCGTCCTCGATGGTGATGTTGATTTGATTCTCTTTCACCATCAACTGCACCAACGCCTCCTTGGCTGCCGAGTGACGAATGATATTGGTCGTTAGTTCCTGAATCACTCTAAATATCGTGGTTTTGTATATATTTTCTAACTCAATCTCCTCTAAACCAAAACTTTGATACGTAAAACCTATCTCTGAATTTTCGTCAATGGTCTGGATATAATTTTTTAACGCTTCTTCTAGCCCCAATTTCGCCAAACTCTCAGGCATCATATTGTGCGAAACTCGGCGCAACTCAGCCAACGATTCGTCCAAAAGGCTCATGCTCCGCTCAAAAGCCAACGCGTGTTCATGCTGTAAAATAAATGACTGTTTCATGTGTTGAAATGAATATTTAACGCTTGACAATATCCCGCCCAGTCCATCGTGTAAATCCTTGGCCAATCGGCTCCGTTCTTCGTCTTGCCCTTGCAATACTGCCCGCCCCGCCAGCAATTGTTTTTCGCTTTCCAACTGCTTTAGCGCCTGCTCGTGCAGCAACACCTCTTGCTTACGAAGCCGATTTCGATTGCGCATCCAAAGCGCAAAAAATAGGAATGCCCCTGACAAAACAACCACCGAGAATAAGAGCAAGGTAACTTGACGTTTTCGACTTTGGTTTTCCTCAGAAAGCCGTTGAAACGCCAATTCTTTCTTTTCGGTTTCGTATTTAGTTTCCAGCTCTTTGGTCGTTTTGAGAATGCTCTGATTAAGGCTCAGTTGCTGAAGTGAGTCCGCCAAAATCGTGTATTTTTCGGCCTCGGCAGGTGCCACCCCATCTGCCAAAAGTACCTTGGCATAGTGAGTGTAGAACTGCTGTAAATGCTCGTTATTTTCTACTTTTTTAGCATCTAGCAGTGCATTTTCAATAAATCGACGGGCTTCTGCGTGGTTATTAAGGTAAAAATGCGCCACCGAGAGCCAATACAACGCCCGCGCAGTACGGTCTGCTGATTGAAGCTGAGGGTTTAATTTTTGCAATGCCAGCGCATGTTCAAGCAACTTTTTGTATTGGCCTCTTTCTTCGTCATGATGACATTGATTTTGTAACGCATCCGCCACCGCCACCGTATCATTTAGCTTTTTGGCCAATTCAACGATTTGGTTATTTACCGCCTCTGCCTCTTGAGAGCGCCTCAGTTTCCACAAAATATTTTCCTTATTGATTAGGTGGCTCAGGTAAAAACCATCTTCAAACGTTTTGCTGATACCAATCGCCTGATTAATGTAGCGAAGAGCCGTTTCTTGTTTATCGGTTTGGGTAAACACATTGGCCAAATCGCTATACACGTTGGCTATTTTGACGCTATCTCGGTAACTTTCAAAAATTGGTAGCGCTTTAAAGTAATAGGTAGCCGCCGAATCTACCTTTTGCATCATTTGGAAGGTATTTCCCATGTTTTCGTACATGATTCCTTCCCGCATTTTATCTTTTTTTTCTCTACTCAGTCGCACCCCTTCGCGAAGCAAAATCATTGTTTGCGTATATTTTCCTTCCAAATTGAGCAATTCGCCTTCACTTGAAAAATAGCGAATTTTCCCTCTCAGAAAATCCAATTTTAGGCTCAAATCATACCCTTCTTTGTAATATTTTCGGGCCGTTTTGATGTCGTTATAGGCATATTCATCGCCTATTTTATTGAGGAGTTTTACTTTATTGGTATCAGGCTTTGACGTTTTTAAGTTTTCCAAAAGCAGCGACAAATCACCCGTTTGGGCATTCGATATATTACTTAACAAAGCAAAAATCACTAATAACCCGTATAAATCTGTCAAAATCCGTGTCATCTGTGTGCAAATTATTCCTTCCCAAAAGTAGGCATTAGCGTTCGAACAAAATTCCCCCTTTTGGTGGAAAAAAAGTAATTTTTGGCCCACTACTTTTGGGACATAAAAACCAATTTCAACAATCACTCAAACCAACCCATTGTTAGTGCTTTGGCGGTCAGTTCGGCCATGTTTTTAACCCCACATTTTACAAACATATTGGTGCGGTGGTGCTTGACCGTATTTTCGCTGATGCTAAGCTCGGCGGCAATCACTTTAATACTTTTTCCTTGGGCGATGAGCTCAAGTACTCGTTTTTCGGCAGGGCTAACGGGAAGCAATTGGGTTTTACGAATAATCCCTTCGTGTATAGGAATATTTTTCATGTGTTCAGGATTATTCGTGTCGAGCAGAAAAAAACGAAGTTTAGGAACAGCGTCAAGGTGCGTAATGTCCGTAATGAGGTCAAATTGAAAGACACCGTTGCCCAAGTTATCAAAAAACAACGTTGAACTTTGTTGAAGCGCATGAAATGAAGTACCGTTTTTACGCAAAAACTGATACGTATGAGACGATTTAACATTTTTACGAAAATCGACGGGTTGCGCATAAAAATACTGCCAGAAAAGTTCCGCCGATTGAACCGTCGCCATGAGTTGTTCGGGGGTAGTAAAGCGCGCAGCTTGAATAAAAGGAGCATTTGTAAGTTCTTCTTTAGTATAGCCCGTCAATTGTTCGATGGCCCCACCCACCTTTACCCACTTCGCATTTTTCATGTCCGAAATAAACCAACAATATGGCCCAACAGCATAGATACGTTCCAACGTTTCAGCAAACGAGAACTGATTTATATACGAGTCTAATTCCGAATCTCTCGGAAGGTATTCATAAAAGCTCTTTAGTTTTCGATAAATCTGCTTTATCTCTTTCCGAATACGAATTAAATCGCTCATAATCATGATGTTTTACGAAATATACATATTTCTACCCAATCCAATGGCACAATTGTGCCATTGACAGTAGGACTGGCTTTTTATAGTTTTAGAACGACGTTTAAACATCTCCTTTTTCCTATGAAAATAGCCATTTTTTTCGCATTAATCCTATTTTATGCCCATTCCTACGCGCAAGTTTCTGAAAAATCCTACGCAAAATTTGATTTTGTCCCTGGTGACAAAATACTTTTTGAAGATAATTTCACCAACGAAAGCACCGATGAACTTCCCTCCCATTGGGTAGTAAGTAGTGGAAAAGTCGAAATCGCCAAAATTAACGGCGAATTGGTGATGGGCTTTCTGGATGCTTCTCCCAAAGCCTACCCGCGCATGGCCAAAAATAAAAACCTTATCGGCACCAACCGATTCACGGTTGAGTTCGATTATTTGTGGCGACACAATACCAAACCTTTTGCGCAAGCCATCGGCGACGGCAATAGCGGTGGCGACAAATTACTGATTCAGTTTGCTACCGACAAAGAGTGGGGCAGCGTACGAGAGAAACTCGGCGATTTTGAAGAAAGCATCTACCTCTATTCCATTGGTAATGTTGAGTTTAAATCTTTCAAAGGGCAATACAAGGGTGGCAAAAAAATAGCAGACAGCGAATATATTTACGAAGACCTCTGCGACAAATGGGTACACGTTTCGATGGCGGTCACCGAAAAATCCTTGAAAGTCTATATGAACAGCGAGCGCGTTCTGAACGCACCTATCGAAAACGGTCAAGCCTTCAACATTGAGATAGTAGCCGATGAAAGTACGTACGAAATGAGTTCGCAGTTGTTTATGAAAAATTTTCGCATCGCCGCAGGAGGAGTTGACCCCTATAAAACACTAACGACCGATGGGAGATTTATCGCACGGGGCATCAATTTTGACGTTGCCAAGGCGACCATCAAGCCCGAAAGCATGGGAACGCTCAATACGATGGTTGCGATGATGAAGGAACACCCCGAACTAAAATTTGAAATTGGAGGCCATACCGATGCCGACGGCAACGAGGCGGCCAATTTAAAACTATCCCAAGAAAGAGCCGACGCCGTCAAAGAAAAGCTGATCTCGCTCGGAGCAGATGGCACAAAACTTACCACCAAAGGGTACGGCAAAACCAAACCTATTAGCGACAACACTACTTTTGAGGGAAAAGCCGAAAATCGTCGAGTAGAATTTGTAAAACTTTAAAAATCAACCCTAATCATGAAAAACTTCGTCTATACCGTCAGCGTTTTGGTTACTCTATCCGCCTTTCGTTTTTGGGATGATTTGTCAAAATACAAAGTCAATGTTCCCGAATTTAAGGAAAAAATGGTGGAGCTTGCTGCCATGAACACCTTCCCCAGTTTCAGGTTTTACATCCCAAAAGAAGTGAAAGACCTTGGAAGTAAATTGCCCGCCACCGAACAAGCCGCTATGGCTCGTGCAGTCGGGGCATTTGCTAAAAGCTATGTCAACTCGTCATCTTTTGTCGCTGATTTAGGAAAAAGTTTGGATGCTCAAAAACAAAGTACCGACCCAAATTCGTCCGAACTAAAAGAACTCTTCACCGACAAATACAACGAGGCCCTTAACGAAGCCACCGAAATGAGCAAGGCAGGAGTACTCAATGATGATTACTTTAAGACCCAACAACAGATACTGGATGGACTAAAACCTGCCTTAGAAAAACCTAATCCGTACGGCGACACACCTGATGGCAAAGCAACTTATATGGCTGAGATGAAAGGCATTAAACAAATGGTGGGGGATTTGGAAGCGATGCTTGCGATTAAGCCGTTGCTTCAAACCAACAAAACAGAATTTTCCAAAAAATACGCAGCTATCCGAGCCAAATCGGCGGTAAGTCAGCAAATCGAAAATATCGTTGCTAAAAACGCCGAAATAGACGCCAAGAAAAACTACAAAACAAATATCAAAGCACAGCTTCAGCAGTTTTTGGATGAATCGGCCGACGTGGATTTTGAGGCTAAAATTGAACAAAAAAATGGCCTAAATGAATTCGTAAACGAAGACTACCGACGTAAATCGTATGTCTGGAAACAATGTTTTCGTATGGGTAAGCCTGCCACAATGGAATTACGTAAAATAGCCGAAGATTGGCTCAAGGAGCTGTAAAACGCCATTTTTTCCCTTTTTCACGAGAAGGAAAGCTCTTACCGTTCTTAAGGTATTTTTTTAACCTCCGAACGCTAAACTTCCCCCTTTTGGTGGAAAAAAAGTAATTTTTGACCCGCTACTTTTGGTCTGTCAAATTAGTCAAACCGAGTATGAAACCCCTGCTTTATTTATTCGCCTGTCTACCTTTCAGTAGCTTTTCGTTCGCGCAAGAAGGCCGCCCTGCTTTGGCAATCGAAACGGCGGAGAGCGAGCGAGTAAAAACTACGATAAAAAAAGCACTCCCGAACGATTTAGAAAATTGGGCGATTGAACGAGAATCGGATACCGATGGGGATCTTTCGTTTCACAATGGTAGCGTAGGTTACACCTCGTATTTCTCGCACGAGTTCGCCATTCGGTACGTCCGAAAAAATGTCTCGGAAGAAGAAAAACAAAAATGGAGTGCCATCGCCGTTGATGAAGCGGGGATTCAAAAAATGATTGACGAAACCGAGTGCGAAATCAACGTGTATGTCAATACGTTCGAAAATGAGTTTACCACTGCGGGGAAACTGGAATCCAAAGCCATTTCCCCCTTTACGTTTGCTTTGGTTGGGGCACACGGGGCAAGGCTGTGCTTGGGAAATGGCTGGAAAACTGCCCAAACGACTCCCTTAGAAGATGGCAAAAAATTAATTCGGATTTTGATGCCTCCCAACGATAACCTTCCCAAAACTCAGATTCAAAGTATCTTGATTACGGTCAAAGGTTCACCAACGGTACTGGATTTTTTTCTCAAAAACACCGACCTAAAAGCCCTTCAAGCGTTGATTGGGCAAAACAAAATTAACACCGCCACAACGGCGTCGATGCCTCCTACCGAAACACCGCTAGCCAAGCCTGCTGCTGGAGTGAACGAAATTGAGTTTACCCTCAACGGGGGTGATTTTAACCAACGAACCGTTCGTTTGAAACCTTCGGTGGACAATCAATTCGGGTATTTGAGAAACAACCACCCCAACCGCGCTATTACCGAAAATGCCGTCACCCGCATTCTGATTTCTGAAGACTCTGATTTTAAAACGTACAATAAGGCTGGTTTTCTGGACATTACCATTCCATTTATTCGCCAAACGGGTCAATTTGAAGTTTTTCCTGGGAGTGAAAAATCGAGCTTCAGCGGTGGCGTTAATTGTTGGAATGGATGTGAGTATAGTTTTGATGCCAATGGATTGACCGTCAAAATCGTCAAGTACGACCCCGTTGGGGGATTTATTGAGGGAACCTTTGAAGGAGACGTAAAAGTAGGTTACAAAATCAACGAACCCATTGATACTAACCAACAAAAACGCCCCGACGCGCACATCAAAGGTCGATTTAAGGTACGAAGACAAAAAGATAGGTATTAAGCCCCCCTGCCCCCAATGGGGGATTTCTTTATAATCTAAACAATCAAAGCTCATGAAAAAAGCAATTATTTTTTTGTTCATTTTGTCTCTTCCCCCATTGGGGGTTAGGGGGCAAAATGGTTGGACAAAAGAAATGTGGGACGAAGTGATAGCCAGCAAAGCCTTTAAGCTTTCATTGGTATCGGATAAGGGGTTGTTGGAGGCGTCTGAAGCTTGTCAATTGAGCATTGACCTGTCGATTCCTCCCAAAGCTGACCCCAACGACGAGACGCCAGAGCTACGTCGCAAAAGCCAGACCATTAAACTACCAAGCGGAGAAACAAGTCCTTATCGGGTCAACAACTGGCGAATTGTAGAAGGCGGTGGTAGAATTGCGGCGAACGGTACTACTGCCACTTACACCGCCCCCGCTGCGGCTCCCGCAAACAAAAAAATGACTATCTCGGTTGATTTAACCCCCATTGAACCCAATTTGCCCAAAGTCCAGCTTCTTAAAACCATTTATTTTTCCCAAAACGAAACGTTTTTCACGCTGCACATCCCCGATATGGGTATCGTCAATGCCAAGTTTGTTACAAAACTGACAAGCATAAATAACAAAATGTTGCCCCAACAAGCAGTGGAAACCATTAAACAAAAAGGGTATTCTATCAATGGGCTTACTGCCAGCGCAATGTACATATATGACCCAACTCAAAACCTTTCCGTCTTACGCTTTAGCAATTTAGCCCTCGAAGCCATTGATACAGAAGATGATGGCAGTAAAAACATCGTAAACGGCAACTACCTACTTGCCATTGCCTACCGAGGATTGGGGGCGGGTTCGTTTGACTTAAGCGCCGAAAACAGTGGGGTAAATATGGTCGTTGGAGTTCAGTTGGGAGTGGGTTGTGGCGATACCAAAGAAGATATGAATTGTGACGGGAGTATTAAGATTACCCACGAAGACAATACCTACGTAGAAGGCTATCTCAACACCATTGTTTACGCAGGAGATGTGAATGGCCAGAAAGCCCGCGGCCGATTGCACGGAAAATTTAGAGCAATGAAAGCCAATTGAACACTCATACAGTGTTAGCCCAATCTTTTAAATTTTACCCGCCGATTAGCGCAGATTTAAAGACGCAGAAAGACGCAAATAGTTTAAGGCTATAAAAACCGTTTTCAGCGAAAATCTGCGTTTGTACTCTTCAGCGAGCATCTGCGGGTAAAAAATTAACAACGTATTGAAGTCAACCAATCAAGATTTTAAAACTAAATACAAACAACTCACATGAAAAAAGTAGTTCTTTTGCTTCTACTCACCATCCCCGCATTGGGGCTTAGGGGGCTATTCGCCCAAGACCTGCGCGCTTATCAAAACTATGACTTCGTCGCAGGCGATAAAATCATCTTTGCCGATGATTTTGCCGATAGCCAAGAAGGGGAATTTGGCACCCATTGGAGGCTAAAGGAAGGACAAGCCGTTGTGAATAAATCGGGCGATGAAAAGGCTTTCTTTATCACAAAATTTTACACTAAACTGGCCCCCAGAGTAAAAACTCCCGCTTATTTACCGAAAGATTTTACCATCGAATTTGACGCGTACCTCGATGCTGGGTATGATAGTAACCCTGGCATTCGTATCCTATTGATGAATGGGGAAGACGCAAGCATTACCGTAGAAACGTCACGACAATATACCACTTTTTACGGCCCGGGCACTCAGCTCAATGGTGATAACCCTAAAGATCTTCTTGACGATAATTATTTCAACAAATGGATTCATTATGCCATCGCAGTCAAAGGAAGTCAAATTAAAATATACGCCAATCAAACCAGGGTATTGACGGTTCCCGAGGTAACATTCAAAGCGACCACCCTGCTCGTTAGTGGAGATTACAGCGATGGTAAACCCATGGCTTTCAAAAACTTTAAGCTGGCAGCAGGGGGTGACCAAAATGTGATTGGCAAAGCGTTTACGGACGGGAAGTACATCTCTCACGGCATCAATTTTGACGTTAATAAAGCCACATTAAAACCCGAATCAATGGGAGAAATCAACGCCATTGCGAAGATTTTGAAGGAGAACGCCGCGTTAAAAGTAGAAATCGGTGGACATACGGATGCCGACGGCGAAGATGCCAGCAACCTCAAACTCTCAGAAGCACGCGCCACGACGGTCAAAAATCAGCTCGTTTCGATGGGGATTGACAGTAATCGTTTGACAACCAAAGGCTACGGAGAAACTAAACCCATTGGCGACAATAAAACTTTTGAAGGAAAGGCCGAAAATCGTCGGGTCGAGTTTGTAAAAGTAAATTAGACCTCACACTTTCCCGACAAATTTCACTTTTCTTTTCACAGCCTTTAACCACGCTTGGGTAATAAGCTCATGCCCTGAATAAGTCGGGTGTATGCCATCCCAAATCCAATAATCGTAATTAGGTTGATTAGAAAAACGTGCAAATACTGCCTGTAAATCAATAAAAATTGCGCCGAACTCCACCGCTATTGCTTTAGATGCTGCATGGTATTGGTTAAATAAATCCAAGTGAGTACGGTGCATTTCGCCAAAGGTAGCACCAACAGGCACCAAAAACGGAGACATAACGACAAACGTCACATCAGGAAACTGGGCGACGGTGTCTTTCATTACTGTTCGAAACGTTGATTCATAATTTGCGGGAGAATACAAATCATCAGAAGTTTTGACGTACTTATGAAAATCATTGATGCCAACCAACACCGTTAAAACTTCTGGTTGATGGGCATACACATCCGTTGTCCAGCGTCCTTTTAGGTCGTAGATGGTATTACCACTTATACCTCGATTCACAAAAGACAACCCTCTTTCGGAAAATTTCGCACCCAAACGCGTAGCTATGCTAAAAACATAACCATGTCCCAAAATGTGATTGGGGTCGGTATTTCGGCCTCTATTCCCATCAGTAATTGAATCCCCAATAAATACAAAACGTTTGGGATTCGTAACATGTGCTCGTGGTACCAAAGGCGACACGGCTGCCATGGTCAGGAAAGTGCGTCGGGAGAGTTTCATTGTGAGTAAAGCCATATAAGAAAATCTAAGTTCTTATATGGCTTTTAGGGTGGTAAAAGATTATTTCTTAAAAATACGGTACAAACGACCTTGGTCAGTCACGGCGTAGATAGCCCCGTCTTTGCCTTGTGTTACGTCGCGGAAACGTTGGTATTCTTGCGAAAGAAGACGCTCCTCTCCAACCACTTTGTTGTTTTCAATCACCAAACGCGCAATGTGCATCCCGCTCAAACAACCCACAAACAAGTTGTTTTTCCACTCAGGCATCATGTCTCCACTGTAAAACGTCATTCCGCTTGGCGATACCGATGGATCCCAATAATAAACAGGTTGCTCCATACCTTCTTTTTGCTGAATCACATCCCCAATCTGTTTGCCACTATATTCGATTCCGTAAGTAATCACAGGCCAACCGTAGTTTTTACCCGACTGCACGCGGTTGATTTCGTCGCCGCCTCTTGGGCCAAATTCATTCGACCATAAATCGCCTGAAACAGGGTTAAATGTAAGCCCTTGTACGTTGCGGTGTCCGTACGAATACAACTCTGGTTTGGCTCCCGCCGTGCTGGCAAATGGGCCGTTGGCAACGGGTTTCCCATCGGTAGTGATGTGGACAATTTTTCCTAAACTAGAGTTCAATTGTTGCGCTTGAGGGCGGGTTACCATGTCCGAGCGCTCGCCTGTACTCACAAACAAATCACCTTTTTTATCAAACAAAATACGACCTCCGTAGTGAAGATTTCCCTTGTGGGCAGGCGTGGCACGGTAAATGACCGTTGCACCTTCAATCTTTGTCTCATCGGCCGAAAGTTTTCCTTTCGCTACCGAAGTAAGCGTTCCACCGTCAAAATTTTCGGCGAACGTCCAATATATCATTCGGTTTTTGTCAAAATTAGGGTCGATGGTAATTCCCAAAAGTCCACCCTGACCACTGGTATTTACGGCAGGAAGTCCCGTAATGGGCTTGCTCAATTCGCCGTTGGCTTTGGCAATACGTAAATTTCCTGCTTTTTCGGTGATAATCAAACGTCCATCTGGCAAGCTTTTTACGCCCCAAGGAAACGTCAAGCCTTCCGAAAGAACCTTAAATTCGTACGGAGTTTGGGTTTTTACGCCGCCAATTCGGGTTTGTCCAGCAAAGGCCGATTTGTAGGTCGAATTGGGAGCTTTTGTTTCAACTGGTTCAGTTTGACCCCACGAAGCGTACGCCAATGAGCCAAATACTATCGAAAAAAGTGTTGTTTTTTTCATTTTAGAATCGTTTGTCTTTTGTTTGAAAAGTTAAAATTAGAACACTAATTGAACTGATAATCTGCGATTAGAATCCGCCAAAACCTGTTCTATCTGTGTTCCATTAAATATTAGCTTAAAATTTGCTTAATCTTCTGCAACTCCTCCGCCGAAAACTCCTTATTTTCAAGGCATTTCAACGAATCGGTAAGCTGCTCTGGTTTACTAACACCCAAAATCACCGAAGTAATGCGCGGGTCTTTCAGTATCCATGCCAACGCCATTTGGGCTAAGTTTTGACCTCTTTGTTGGGCAATCTCGTTCAATTGAAGCACCTGATTAAGTTTCTCTTCAGTGATACGGCCACTTTCCAACGCCCCATTTCCGCGTCCCGACGCCGCTCTTGAGTCCGACGGAATGCCCTTCAAGTACTTATTAGACAACAACCCCTGTGCCAAAGGCGAAAACGCAACACAACCCGCGCCATTTTGTTCCAACACATCGAGGAGTCCGTTTTCCACCCAGCGTTCAAACATCGAATATTTCGGCTGGTGCACCAAGCAAGGTGTACCCATTTCACGTAACATCTTTACGGCCCTTTCGGTTTCGGCGGCGTTGTAATTTGAGATACCCACATAAAGCGCTTTACCCTGACGAACAATCAAATCCAAGGCTGCCATGGTTTCTTCCAAAGGTGTTTCGGGGTCGGGACGGTGGTGATAAAAAATATCCACGTAGTCCAAGCCCATGCGCTTTAGGCTTTGGTCGAGGCTCGATACCAAGTATTTTTTAGAACCCCATTCGCCGTACGGGCCTTGCCACATATAATAGCCTGCTTTGGTGGTGACAATCATTTCGTCGCGGTAAGGCAGCAGGTCTTTTTTCAAAACGCGACCAAAGGTTTCTTCGGCCGATCCCGCAGGCGGTCCATAATTATTAGCCAAATCAAAATGGGTAATACCTTTATCAAACGCCAGTGTGATCATGTTTCGAGCATTTTCAAACTGGTCAATTCCCCCAAAATTGTGCCACAAGCCCAACGAAAGGGCAGGAAGTTTAATGCCACTTTTGCCGCATCGGCGGTATTCCATGGCGTCGTAACGCTGCGGAGAAGGTAAAAAAGCCATAGTATGTTATTTTTGCGTTGATTTTAAAAACGATGCGCAAAAGTCGGGGTTATAAACCAAATAAAAATTGAACTGGAACAAGAAGTTTTATTCCATCCACTTTTTTATAACACAGAGTATCGCAGAGGTTTTCACAGAGTTACTCAAAGTTTTTCCCCTGTGAAACTCTGGGCTAACTCAGTGCAACTCTGTGACACCAATTTTTGTACTGATACTAAAAGTAAAAATGCACGCTCAACTCCAACAATATATTTCTCGCTTTATCCAACTTACGGAAGAAGAAACACAAGTGGTCGCCGACTGCTTGAAATGGAAAACTTTTCCCAAAAAAACGGTACTGCTCCAAGCAGGCGATGTTTGCCATTTTGAAGCCTACGTCATTAAAGGTTGCATTCGAGAATATTTTACTGACAAAGACGGCACTGAACTCACCCTTGAGTTTGCCGTTGAAGATTGGTGGGTGAGCGATATTAGTAGTTTTGAACACCAAACTCCCAGCAGGATGACGATTGAGACGCTCGAAGACTGTGAACTATTGGTACTTTCTCGGGAATCTAAAGACGAATTGCTCCGACGCGTCCCTAAACTGGAACGTATGTTTCGCCTGATGATTCAACGTCACTTGGCCGTTATTCAAGCCCGATTGCTCCGCACGGTATCTTATTCGGCCATGGAGCAATTAGAGGAATTTTTGAAACGCTACCCGACCCTTCCCAACCGCGTGCCGCAGCAGTACATTGCGTCGTATTTGGGAATTACGCCTGAGTTTCTTAGCAAGTTAAGAAAGCGGCAAATGATGGGGAGAAGCTGAATAACTGGCGTCCCGCCCCAGCAACACAAATAGCCAAAACTACTTCTTGGGTTTTGTCAAAAGGTAATCACTTCAACGCCTCCCACTCTTCCTTAGAAGCCTTGGCTTTTTGGTACTCCATCAAACATAGCCACTTGCCGTCACGCTTCACCAGTAATGCTTCCAAATGCGTATAACCCTCCGAAATGAGCTTACCCGTGCCATCATGGGAAGTGAAATAGAAAATGCCCGTTTCGTGTGCGGTGGTTTCATCACCTATTCGTTGTGAAAAGCGAAACTGCACGTTGTCCATCTGCTTTCCTTGTTTGGTATTGAGAAAACCCTGTTTCCAGCCAGCCAATGCCTTCGTCATCGGATAGGATTGCTTATTTTTTCCCGAGGTAGTCACCAAGACCGCATTTTCGTGACAAGTGGCTTTGTAACCTTCAAAATCACCTTCTTTGACCGTTCGAGATATTTCCGACCAATAACTCTTGTCTATTTCGGATTTGCGAAGCTGGTCTGCTTCCGATTGCGCTATCGTTTTGGTGACTGTTAGGAAAGTTAAAAGCAGGGTTGTCAGCAAAAGGATGTTTTTATTCATTGTTGGGATTGATTTTTGGGTTAAAGATAGCGAAAATACCGTGAGAGCATTTCACTATACGGATAGAGCATCACTGTCCGCTCACAATACGAGTACAGGGCCAGCTTTATCGCCTTTTAAAATACCTACCACACCCGTAATACCCGCTTTTGTTTTTATTTCTATGCCCAGCGATTGTAAATGCAAGGTAGCTTTTTTGATTGAAAAAATTCAAGAAAGAGCGGGGGCTCCTTAGAAAAACGTATGGTTTTTGGGTTTGGAATAAATTGAATAGTTTTGTATTAAAAAAATAAAATTGGTATGATTGAGTCTCAAAAAATAAAAGAGCTTTTGTTCGCAATCAAGCCTGAACTATTCAAACGCTACCCAATTAGTCGTTTGGCTATTTTTGGGTCGGTAGCTCGCAACGAAACAACGCCATTAAGTGATGTTGATATTTTGGTTGAGTTTAACAAGCCCATTGGCTTTCAGTTTTTTAATTTGGCAAAAGAACTTGAAAATTATCTCCAAATGCCCGTTGATTTGGTTTCTCGAAATGGTATAAAACCTGCTTATTTTGCCGAGATTGAACCCGACTTGATGTATGTCTAAGCGTAATCCCAAATTACTGATAGCCGATATGCTTTTGGCTATCTCTAAAATCAAAACTTACACCAACGGCTTAGATTTTGACAGTTTTATGGTAGATAGCCGTACCGTAGATGCTGTGGAACGAAATTTTGAAATCATTGGCGAGGCGGCCAATCAATTACCCCAAGCCTTCCAAAATGAACATCCTGAAATTGCTTGGCATGGTGTTATTAGTTTTCGCAATAGGCTGATTCACGGGTATTTTGGGGTTGATTATGAGATTCTTTGGTATATCATACAAAATGATTTGCAAGAATTAGAAGAACAACTTTCAGCCTTTTGATACTCACCGCTTCATCGGCTGCACCTTCCAATACGTGAGGCTTCTCCAAAGCCATTCGAGTGGACCAAAAAGAAAGTATTTTAGCCAAATTGGGCTGATGATTAATTGAAATGCCCAAACAACGAGGACAACGTAATAAATCTGGTAAAACTCCAATTCGGCGTAATAATTGAGGCCGTACCCAAAAAAGAATAGTGTACAAATCAGCGAATGCGAAATGTAATTGGTAAAGGCCATTCGACCCACCGCGACCAAACGGCTCATTAATCCCTTGACAACTCCCGATTTATAGAGTAAAATTAGCGCTGCGGCATGAGCCATCACCAGTAAAATCCGCTGAAAAGGGTATATCAAATTAACCCAGTTGATGGGTACTTGTTCCATCCGCGCCAAATTTGCCTCAAGGGTTGAGAAATGATGAAAAGCGTAATAGTTTGAATAAATGACCAAAGGCAACCCTACACCATAGCCGATTTTCACTACTGTCCAGTAGTCTTTGTTTGACCACGCGCCTGTCAAAAATCCCCATTTGAATAGCGCTAAACCCAACAACATCAACGCCAACGAGTCCCACACCTCAAAAGGCAAGTACTTGGTCTGAATATCCAACGCAATCGGCCGCAAATAACCCGCAACGGTACTGTAATCTGACTTCATCTTTTTGGTATTCGCTTTCGCATCTTCGCGATTAGGAATCATTGTTTTCTCAATCTCACGCCATTCGGTCAGCGCTTTTGTTTGAGTCGCTGTCAGGGTTTTGTTCTCACTTTTGGCTTTGGTGGCTTGGGAATAAGCAATGCGTTTTTCACGAATGTCTTGGTACTGAATGGCGCTCGCCACAAAACTAACCACCGCTACAATGGGTACCGCCCACACCAAATATCGAGGTGGCACGTTGCGAAACAAATACAAAATCATTCCACAAACGGCGTAGAGGTAGAGAATCTCGCCAATCCACAATATAAGGTGCGCGTGAATCAGACCAAAAATCAACAACCAAAACATGCGGCGGTAATACAGCCAATGCACTGACGTTCCTTTGGCGCTTTTGTTAGCAATAAAAAGCAAGACCCCCGCGCCAAAAACCATCCCAAACATGGCCCGCATCTTGCCTTCAAAGAACACTCCAATGAATTGATAAAGCCAAAAATTGAAACTATCAGGGTCATTTTTGAATGCCTCAAACGAATAATCGGCCATCGAGAAGCCTGGAATATTCATCATTAAAATACCCAACAGCGCAAAGCCTCGTAACATATCAATGAGGGAAATACGGCTGTTTTCTGACACAGGTGCAGCAACGCTGGAAGACGTGAGTTTTTCCATGGGTTATGAACGTTTAGCGAGAAATAGAGTTTAGGTCTGAAAAAGTACGTAATTTTTTGATAATCAAAAAATTAAAAAAAATCCCTTGCAAGAGTCAGACTCCTACAAGGGAAATAAATCGGGGTTACGTGAAGGCGTTTTGCTTGTCGGCTATTCGTATAATTCAAACATTGCTTCAATTTCTACGGGAATGTTGTCGGGTAACGTACCCATTCCAACCGCGCTCCTTACGCCAATGCCATTTTCAGTGCCCCACACTTGGGCAAATAACTCACTGCATCCATTGATGACGTACGGATGGCGCAAAAAATCGGACGTGCAGTTCACCATTCCTAATACTTTCATTACCCGCTTTACTCGGTCCAACGAACCTACGTGGGTTTTGATGGTTGAAAGCATGGTAAGCCCCACTTGACGGGCCGCTAACTTGGCTTGCTCTATGTCTAACTCCTCACCTACTCGCCCAATTATCAAGCTTTTATCGTCTTGTACTGGCCCGTGACCCGAGAGAAACAAGTACTTCCCATCAATCAAATAAGGCTTATAGACCCCAAGCGGTGCGGGTGCAGGAGGTAACGATAATTCGAGGGCTGCAAACGCCTCTTCAGGGCTCAATGTTTCAATCACTGTCATGTTGTTGATTACTTTTGTGAATTATTGCTTATCCCACCAAACGCGTGTCAACAAATCGTCCGCTCCTTGGCGTTGAACGGCTTCATTGTACGAAGCTCGGTTGAGGGTTTGTTCCAAAACTGGGTACAAGAAACGACGGAAAATCTTTCCACCCGTGGCGTTTCCAGGATATACGTTTGGCACCAACGCAGGGTAGCCAGTACGACGGTAGTTGTTGTAAACCTCCTGAGCATCAGGAAAAATCCCTGCCCAGAATTGGTAATAAATTTGTTCGGTTTGTTCGGCTACCGTTCCCGATGTTTTCAACGCATGGGCCGTGATATAGCTATCAATGCGGGCTTTGTCGATGACGTTGGTGACGCCACTGATTAAATCCCACTGCTGCATGGCAGCACGAATACCTGTTTCGTACAAAGCTGAAGCCGTCTCGGTTTTATACCAACCTTTTAGCGCAGCTTCTGCCAACAAGAAGTTAGACTCTGCTACGGTAAACAACAACAATGGCGCATCTACTTTCAACACCGTCGTTTGCTTCGGTTCAGAATACGTTATAAAATCAGAAGGCTTGGTCCCGTTGATGGTCGCAGGTAGTCCTTTTTGAATGCTCTCATCCGAACTTGCAGCTCCATTGACATATACCACCGACAACACCCCTAAACGCGGGTCTTTGTTGGTTTTCAATGAGTTAATAAACACATCTTGGTATTTTCCGCCCTCGGTGTTGTTTGTTCCGTCAGCACGAAGGTAATTGTCGTTCAACAATTGCCACGCGATTGGGTTTTTGTTGATATTTTGACCCGAAGCCAAGTAACTCACTTTCGCAATGTCGGCATAGTCACGAATCACACCGCCAGCGATGGCCTTTGTCACCCAGCTTTGCGACGCAGCTGCGTCCACTTTCGACAAACGCATTCCCAAACGAAGCATGAGCGAGTAGGCAAACTTTTTCCATTTCGTACTATTGCCCTGATAAATCAAATCTGAATTACCGAAGGTCGTGGTGTTTGAGGCATCAAACGCATTCGCCGCCGTTTCCAACTCCTTCAGCATATCGGCATAAATCGCACTTTGAGCGTCGTATTTGGGCTGAAATATCGAAAGATTGTATCCCTGAGCCGCTTCTGAGTACGGAATATCACCGTACAAATCCGTCAGGCGACTGTAACAAAATACGCGCCAAATACGCGCTGCGGCGTAGAGGTTTACTTTGGAGGGGTCATCTTTCACTGCTTTGATAACCTCTCCAATTTGGTTGATTTGAGTAGGGTAAGAGTTGGAAAAAACACCACCCGTGGCGTTTACTTGCGACGCGGTATATTTCGAGCCGAAGCCTTCTACGTCGTTGTAGCTTGTGGTATATTGCATCAGTCCAAACAACAAACTGCCTTTGTTTCCGCTGTTGGCAGCTCCGTCGTAGATGGCCTTGCTAAAAATGTAAGGGGTTGTCGGTACCGAAACCGCATTAGGGTTGGTGTTGATTTCGACAAAATCTTTATCGCACGAGGCAAGGATAGCCATGCTACTCAATGCGAAAATGGGGAGTTTATATCTTGACAATAACTGTTTCATTTTCTTGTGCTTGGGTTAAAATTTCAGGTTCAAGTTAATCCCGTACGAGCGTGTACGTGGCAAACCAATCGACTCAATTCCTTGGGCCGAACCGTTGGTCAATCCTTGTTCAGGATCAAAATTGTCGGTCTTTTTGAAGAGAATCAACAAGTTACGCCCCACCAACGACACACTTGCCGATTTTACGCCGACTGCTTTCAGCAGCCCCGCAGGCAAGTTGTACGATACGATGATTTGACGTAGCTTCACAAAGCTTGCATCATGTACAAACAGCTCGGTGTAGCGGTTCAAATTGTTGTAGTAAGCACTGCGTAAGTTGGCCACGGGAACCGTATAGGCATAAGCATCTCCTTTAGCCGTTACTCCTTTCAAAGCCAATCCATTTTCACGGCCTGGCAGCGTCGATTTCATCAAACCCAAACGCGTAGCATACACTTCCATTACGGAGAAAATACTCCCGCCAAATTTCCCGTCCACCAAGGCATCAAACGTGAAGTTTTTGTACTTAAAAGTGTTATTTAATCCCATCGTATAAGGATGTACGCCATTTCCTAAGTACTGGTTGTTGTCGGTTTGCAACGGAAGGTTTGAGTTGGTATCATAAATGATATTGCCCGCTGCATCTTTCTTCATGCGGTAACCATAAATACCCCCGAAAGGCATTCCTACTTGGTTGTTGATAAACGCATTTCCGTTGGCAGAGCTACCAATCGAGAAAGTCGAAATTCCGTCGGCCAATTTTAAAACTTCACTTTTGTTATACGCAAAATTGAAACTTGTATTCCACGAAAAGTCGGTTGCTTTGATAGGAGTTCCTTCAATCAATAACTCAATCCCTTTGTTGCTCAACTCCCCCGAGTTCAAAATGGCACTCGTATAACCCGAAGCCCCCGAAATAGGTACACTTACGATGTCGTTGGTTGATTTTTTGTTGTAAACAGCCGCGTCAATGTTGATTCGCCCGCCAAACAAACGCGTGGTAAAACCAAACTCAGTCGTGGTAGAAGTAAACGGTTTAAGCTCGGCATTGGTGATGGAATTTGAGCTTACGTTTTGCAACGGCACCGAACTAGCACTTGGCACGCTACTATAGGCAAGGTTGATAGCGTAAGGATCAGGGCCACCACCGCCTACTTGCGCCCACGAAGCCCGCAATTTTAAGAAATCAACTGCATCGGGCATTTTAACAATATCCGAAAGCATCAAACTTGTCCCAACGCTTGGGTAAAAAATACGGTTGTTTTTAGGACTCAAGGTCGAAAACCAGTCTTGACGCCCCGACAAAGTCACAAACCAGCTATTTTTCAAATCCAAATCCACCGATCCAAACACCGAATTGGTTTTTATTTTACTAGCAACAGGCGTGGCAATGGACGTTGCTAGGTTTGAATAACTGTAGAAATATGGAATCGTATAACCTTGGCCAAAGAAATCAAACTGGTTGTTTTCAAATTGACGCGTATTGGCTCCCGCCAACGCCGACAAGCCAATCGACTCTCCAAAACGAGTATTGTACGATGCCGTAACCATGCTATTGGTTTCTGATACATCCGACTTGATACCATCATACTGCCCTTGCGGAATGTACTGTCCGCCCGTTGGCATGATACTCGTAAAATTATAATTGTAAAAATCGCGCGTAGTCGTTGCCTTTAGCGTGAGGTTTTTTAAAAGGTCGTACGACACCGACGCTTGACCAATAAAGCGGTCTTTGGTATCGGTTTGTTTGAACTTATTGATAAAGAAATACCCGTTGGTCACAATCCCTGCGTCATTCCAGAAAATTTCGTTTCCGTTGGCATCATGGCCTGGATCCAACCAGCGAACATCCACCGTATTGGCCACTTCATAAGCCATCCAGTTGGGGTTTCCGAGGGCATCCCCCGCAATCGGGCGGTTATGCCCCTGTTCGCGATTATACTGCATCACAGCCTCTGCACGAAGTCGGCTACTCAAATTGGCAGAGACACTCAAGTTGGCCGATTTACGGTTATACGTATTGGATGGCAAAACGCTTTTAGCGTCCAAATCAGACACCGATAAGCGATACACAACGGCATCGTTTCCGCCAGAGAGTGCAATTGAGTTGGTGAGATTAATGCCCGTTTGGTAGAAATTTTTCAAATTATTTTTTTGGGCAACATAAGGGTGCGTTTTCCCGTCGGCAGCTACATAATCCGTGGAACCATCAATTTTTGAGCCAAACGAACGGCGACCTGTGGCCTGTGCCTGAGCGAGCGTTGTAGGTTTTACGCCGCCATCGCCTTGGCCATATTCGTACTGAAAATCAGGGAATACCGATACGTTTTCCATCGTAAACGTTCCGTTATACTCTACTCCTACTCCCTTTTGAGATTTCCCTTTTTTAGTAGTAATCAAAATAACCCCATTGGCACCACGAGAACCATAAAGCGCCGCAGCAGCGCCGCCTTTGAGCACCGTCATCGACTCAATATCATCGGGGTTGATGGCCGCAATCCCATCCCCACGGTCGGTACCTGCTTTTGTTCCCAATCCATTGACCAGCGAGCTTCCACCTGGTACGCTGTTGTCAATCGGCATCCCGTTGATAACGTACAAAGGCTGGCTATTGCCTGTCAATGAGCCATTTCCACGAATCACCACGCGACTAGACCCACCTGGTCCCGTCGATAGTCCCGTCGCATTTACCCCCGCAATTTTACCCGTCAGGGCGTTTGCTACGTTGTTTTCCCGCGCTTGCGTAAAACCCGTTCCTGCAATTTCGGTAACCGAGTACGACACCGCTTTTTTGTCCTTTTTAATCCCAAGGGCAGTGACGACTACTTCGGCAAGTTCTTGCGCACTTTCTTTTAGTTGCACCGTAACGGACGTTTGCGAAGGACTAAGGGTCAGTTCGTAGGGTTCATACCCAATAAAACTCACCACAATTGTTACGTTTGTGGTACTTAGTGCTTCGGGAAGCGCCAATTTAAAGTTACCCTCTGCATCCGTACTTGTACCAATTCGCTGATTTCCTTTCACAATTACCGAAGCACCCACCACAGGCATTGCGTCTTTTGCGGACACTACAGTCCCCTTTAGCTCGCCAATAGCCGCAAATTTTGCAGAATTTTGCAAATTCACCCTCCCAGTCTCGTGTGCATCAGAAGGGACAAAAGGGCTAAAAGTCAAGCATCCTGCCAGCGAAAGCCACAGATAGCGTTGATTTTGCTTAATAAGTCGATTTTTTTTCATATAGAGTTAAAACAGTTTGATAAGAACAAGGTGTTGGTAGTAGTGCTGTTAAATATTTGCAATATTTGCACAATGTTAAAAGATTATTATTTATTTACCGCAAAATTTGCAATTAAATTTTACCAAATCCCGCATAGTGCGTATTTTTACTTAATAATTTTGCTGTTTTTGCAATATTCTAGTTAAAGCTTTAGTGGCCATTTAGAATTTTACTTATCTTTGTATCGTACAATCGTTTGTTAATTTTTTGCAATAAAATGCCTGTCAATCTGCTTAAAAAAGAGCGGAAGGACTTGATTTTGAAAGAAATCAACGTCCATACGCGTATTTCATTAAATGAGTTAGTGGATAAACTCAATGTCTCGGAGGATACTGTTAGAAGAGACATCAATGAGCTTTCGGAAGAAGGAGAAATTATCAAGATTCGGGGAGGCGCCATGTCAAAGGCATACCACCATACCTCCAATCTCAAAGAAACCTACGCACATTCTCAGAAGGAGATTATTGGCCGCAAAACGCTCAATTTACTAAAGGAAGGGATGCTGGTCATCATCGGCGGCGGAACCACCATCCGCGAATTTGTCAAGCTCATCCCCGATGATTTTTCGGCAACGTTTATGACGGTTAACCCGCTGACTGCTGTGGAGTTACTGGACAAACCCAACCTTGAAATTATCCTGATTGGGGGTCAATTGTCGCGCTACAGCCAGATGTCGGTCGGAGGTGAAGTACACCATCGGCTATCAGAAATGAAAGCCGACCTTTGTATTATTGGTACCAACGCCATTGATGTACAAACGGGCTTAACTGACTCTGACTGGGAGACCGTACAAGTGAAGAAAGCCATGATGAAAGCTTCTGACAAGGTGGCGATTTTGGCGATTTCGGAGAAATTAAATTCGGTAATGAAGATGAAAATCGCCGATTTGGACGAAATTGATTACCTCATTACAGAACTTCCCGCCGATGCGGCTATGATGGCGGCGTACCAAAATAGCAAATTGAAGGTGTTGTAGAAGGGGGAGTTTTAGACTATGTTTTAGGTAAACAAAGATGGTATTCCATCATTCTCTATCAATTTTATACATTCTTCCTCCGTCGGTAATCGCATAAAGCGCACCATCCGTTCCCTGGGTAAGGTCCCGAAACCGCTGTCCTTCAGAAGTAAGAAGGCGCTCTTCTCCCGTAACTTTATTGTTGGTAATGACCAGTCTTGCAATATGTTGGCCACTCAACGCACCTACAAAAAGGTTGTTTTGCCATTCGGGAATACGATTTCCTTGGTAAAAAGTCATCCCGCTGGGCGATATAACAGGATCCCAATAATAAACGGGCTGTTCCATTCCATTTTGTTGTTGAATGCCCGAACCAATGGTTTGTCCACCGTATTCAATACCGTACGTAATGGTAGGCCAACCGTGATTTGCTCCTGGCAGCACCCGATTGATTTCATCCCCGCCACGAGGGCCGTGTTCGCTTTGCCACAACTCTCCCGTAGTTGGATGCAGTGCAATGCCTTGCGGATTTCGGTGTCCGATGCTAAACAACTCAGGTAAAGCCCCTGTTCCATTAAATGTTGGATTGCCAGAGGCAGGGCCACCATCGGTCGTGATGCGAACGATTTTTCCCAACGCCCCCGAAACCGATTGTGACAGCGGACGAGTAGCTAAGTTGGAGCGTTCGCCCGTACTAACGAGTAAATGTCCCGTTTTATCAAACAAAATACGCCCGCCATAATGCAAGGTGCTGTTGGCCGCAGGATTCGCTCGGTAAATGACGGTTGCATTTTCAATGGCCGTCTCGCCAGTCTCCAATTTTCCTTTGGCTACTGCGGTGACTGTTCCCCCCGTTACATTTTCCGAGAATACCCAATAGACCATTCGGTCGGTTGCAAACGATGGCGAAACGCATACACCAAGCAAGCCCCCCTGCCCGCCTGCGTTGACGGTTGGGATACCCGTGATAGGCCCACTCACCGTTCCCCCAGCCGTAACGATTCGCATTCTTCCTGATTTTTCGGTGACCAACAATCGTCCGTCGGGCAGCGAAGTAATGCCCCAAGGCGCACTAAGCGAAGACGTGAGAAGGGTAACTTTGTAGGGCGTGGTTGTTTTCACTCCTCCAGCCCGAGTTTGTCCCGAAAAAGCTGGTTTATAGCTCGTATTGGCAGGATTGGTTTCAACGGGTTGCGCAGCCACGGGAAGTTCGGGCTCGGGTACAGTCGTAGAACTTCCATCTTCATTTTGTTTTTCGGTACAAGCACCTAATAAACTGAGGGTTACAACAATGATAGCGAGTGGTGTGGTCTTTTTCATGTTCGTTAATTTTAAAGTAAAACCAGAATCATGTTTTGGTATATTAACGATAGTAACGACGCACTTGTTTGATTTGGTAGTTGAAAACGGGGGAAATTCTCAAATTTCCCCCAAGCTCGGTTTCACTATATGAGGTTAAAAACGCTTATAAAAGAGCATTAAGCATTTCACTCAATTTTTCAAGCAAAAAGTGGGGGTAAGCCCGTTGGAGTATAGGGGAGTGAATTGAAGTTACACTTCAATCACAGGCACGTCGCCTTCCACAATCAGTTTTCCTTCTGTCACCGACTGAACATATTCGATGGTAATGCCTGGGGCAATTTCCAATAATTTGAAGCCTCCTTCGGGTACTACCTCAAATACCCCCAATTCGGTCACGATTTTTTTGACACAGCCAATGCCCGTCAGCGGCAACGTACAGCGTTTTAGGAGTTTAGACTCTCCCGCTTTGTTGACGTGCTGCATGGCTACAATAATGTCTTTGGCCGAAGCCACCAAGTCCATCGCGCCGCCCATGCCTTTCACCATCTTACCAGGGATTTTCCAGTTGGCGATGTCTCCATTTTCGGCCACTTCCATCGCACCCAAAATCGTCAAGTCCACGTGCTCGCCGCGAATCATGGCAAAACTCTCGGCTGAACTGAACAACGACGAACCCTCTTGCATCGTCACGGTTTGTTTACCTGCATTGATGAGATCCGCATCCACGTTTTCTTCCGTCGGGAAGGGGCCAATGCCCAACAAGCCATTTTCTGACTGAAGCACCACGTTGATGCCTTCGGGGATATAATTGGCGACTAAGGTAGGAATACCAATACCAAGGTTGACGTAATATCCGTCGCGGAGTTCTTTAGCAATGCGTTTAGCGATGCCGAATTTGTCGAGCGGCCCAGCCCCCCCCGCCCCCGATGGGGGAGCTGCATCCCGCAAAAGCATAGCTCCCCCATTGGGCGTTAGGGGGCTGGCCGTTGTCCGCTGCTCAATACGTTTTTCGTAATTTTTTCCTTCAAAAATACGCTGTACGTAGATGCCTGGTACGTGAATTTCATTGGGGTCGAGGGCGCCCGCAGGAACTAATTCTTCCACTTCGGCAATACAGATTTTACCCGCAGCGGCCATCATTGGATTGAAGTTACGCGCCGTACCACGGAACACTAAGTTGCCAGAAGTATCTCCTTTCCAAGCTTTTACAATCGAAAAGTCAGCGCGTAGCCACGATTCCAATAAGTATTTTTTCCCGTTAAACTCTCTTACTTCCTTTCCTTCGGCTACTTCGGTACCAACCCCCGCAGGCGTAAAAAACGCGGGAATCCCTGCTCCTCCTGCTCGTACTCGTTCGGCCAACGTTCCCTGCGGAATGAGTTCAACTTCTAGTTCTCCCGAAAGTAGCTGTCGCTCAAACTCCTTATTTTCACCCACATACGATGAAATCATCTTTTTAACTTGCCGCTGTTGGAGCATTAATCCAATCCCAAAAGTATCGACACCTGCGTTGTTAGAGATGCACGTTAACTCTTTGACTCCTTTCGTTACCAAGGCCGAAATGCAGTTTTCGGGAATACCGCATAGGCCAAATCCTCCAAGCATCAGCACAGCTCCATCTTGTATATCGGCTACGGCCTCAGCCGCGCCACTTACTACTTTATTGATCATTGTTTATTGTCTGTTAATCTGTTTCTGGATACAATCGGGTCTGACTATAGTCTGAGATGCAATCGGGTCTGACTATCGTCTGACCCTGTCCCCTGCCTTAGCTTACGGTCAGACGGTAGTCAGACCGATACTATTACTTGTAAAACGACCCACGAATGGCTTTAGTTTATTTTATACACCTGAATCAGAACTTTATCGGGCTTACGAATCCCCGTTGCTACAAACACCGATTGGCTCAACCACGCATACTTTGGGTCGGCGGTTTCAAAAATAGGAATCGAGCGAAAATAATACTCCGACGGATCTACCTCTTTGCCTTCGGACAATCGTTTCATTACCTCGGCAGGGCCGCGCCGAAGCCCTTGATTGACAATGGTTATCAAGGCTCCATCTTCGGTCACTAATACATAACGAGCGTCCAATTCTGCCACGCCGTCGGGGCGAATTACTTGCCAATCGTAGCCCCCTGCTTGTACGTTACCCTTGATTGTAGGCCCTTCAAACGTACCTCCCGTAATTGGAATCATACGACGATTGCCACGGGGTGTATCACCCATCACTTGAATGGCAGATACCTCTACGCTTAATTCAAATGCAAACTCTAACTCCATCATTGATTTCTTATTTAAAGTCACCCTCTTGGCCTCCATTCATTCACTTTTAAATTTATGGGTTTTGCCGTTTTATGGTTCATTTACTTCTTTTGGTTAAGCGTCTGCACATCAAAGCCCGCAATTTTTTTATAATGATCCATCACGTTTCCCAATTCATCGTGAGGAATTTCGTCAGGTGTAAACCCTTGTGGAAAACGTTCCTCCATCATGTCCATGATTTGATCAGGGCCTTTTGCTCGGTTTTGAAGGACTACCTTGGCCGCCGCAGGAACCCGTTCTTTATCGTAGGCTTCCAACGCGTCAACTACGTTTTCTGAAGTTAACAAACATTCTGCCAAATAGTCGGCATCAAGAATTGCCTGCGATGCCCCATTGGAACCAATCGGATACATGGGGTGGGCGGCATCTCCTAAAAGCGTTACTCGCCCAAACGTCCAACGCGAAAGTGGGTCACGGTCCGACATAGGAAACTCATAGACGGCTTTGGCTCCGTTAATCATGGCAGGAACGTCCAACCAATCAAACGTCCAATCTTTATAGATAGCTACCAACCTAGCTTTGTCTGCTTCGCGGTTCCAGTCACGAGCCGTCAATCTCGATTTTCCTTCTTTCAAATTACCTACCCAGTTGATGAGGTAATTCCCATCTGCATCGGGCGTGGGGTCGATGGGATACACCACCATTTTTTGCTGCATACTCCCAATCATCGCCATCGAGCTCCCGTTCAAAAAGGGCTTCATACGCGTTGTACCACGATAAAGTACATTTTCAGAATAGACAGGAGGCCCTTCGTTGGGATACAGTTGCTGGCGTACCACCGAGTTAATTCCATCCGCGCCAATGAGTAACTCACCCGTCTCCACTCTGCTATTTTCGCCCGTTTCTCGGTTGGTAAAATACGCAGTTACACCCGTTTCATCTTGCTCAAAGCGCGCCAAATGGTGATTAGCAATAAGGCGTTCTTCCCCAAGTACTCGCTTGGCTTCTTCCCACAAAATCATTTGTAACGTGCCTCGGTGAATAGAAAACTGAGGCCATTTATACCCCGCAAATCGTCCACGAGGCTCCGTCCAAAACTGCTGTCCAAACTTATTAAAGTAAACCAAATCAGTGGTTTCAATCGCATTTTTTGCCAAAATACCTTGGAGGCCAAGGTTGGTAAGTACCCTCACCGAATGAGGAAGCGTATTGATTCCTACACCCAGTGGTTTTACTTCTTTGACCGATTCAAACACCTTTACTTCAAAACCAGCCTGGTGAAGGCGAAGGGCCGTAGTTAATCCCCCAATGCCACCACCGATAATTAATATGCTCATAGTTTAGCCCTTTTGTGGGTTGTTTATTGTAGAATGACTTCCGTTTCACCCATCGGCGTTAGTTTTTCATTCCCCATTAACACCTTGGATAAGTAGTCAATTTTTGTCACTTCGTAGGTATAATAAAATTTCATCGTGTGGATTTTGGACTGATAAAAGTCTAGATTCAAAGGTTTGGTCGCTAACTTTTGTTGAGCGACAGTACCCATTTTGATCCAATGCCATGCCACGTTCAGAATACCAAACAACTCCATGTAGAGAGTGGCATCGGCCAAAAAGGCTTCGTTTTCGCCAGCCGCCGCAAACGTCAACAAGTGGTTGGTCACCTGTTCAAATTGTGCCAGCGCCTCCCTCAACCTTGCACTGTAAACGGTCAGTTCCTTCAATGTTTCTGCCTTAGCCAAATCAACTTCGACTTCTTGCCGCCACCATTTCAGCGCAAGTCCTTTGTTTCTGGTGATTTGCCTCCCCAAAAGCGCTTGTGACTGTATTCCTGTCGTTCCTTCATAGATACTCATGATGCGTACGTCACGCGCCATTTGTTCCAACCCAAAATCTTCGGTATATCCGTACCCACCGAGCACTTGTAATCCCTGATTAACAGCTACGATGCCCATTTCAGCCCCGTAGGTTTTGGCCACGGGCGTGAGCAATTCGAGCAACGAGTCGTACTTTCTACGTTCATCCTCCGTTTGACTCACTTTCAACATATCTAGGTAATAATAACACTGAAAAATAAAGGCCAACGTCCCTTCCACAATTGCCTTTTGGGTCAACAACATTCGGCGCACATCGGGGTGATGGATAATAGCAACCGAGTCTTCGCTGGCCAACGCGGGCGACAATCCTTTTCCTTGGGTACGTTCCTTGGCATACGCCAACGATGTCTGATAAGCCGCTGAGGCAATCGCAATCCCCGTCATGCCTACCCCCAAACGCGCGCTGTTCATCATTTGAAACATCTGCGGCAACCCTTGGTGTGGTTGTCCCAGCAAATAGCCAATACAATTGTTGTCTTGCCCAAATCCTAAATGCAACGCAGGAGTCGCCTTTTGTCCCATTTTATGAAATATACCAATGGAAACAACATCATTGCCAGCCCCCAATGGGAGAATGTCTGTCTTAGTTTTCGGGACAATAAAAAGAGAGATGCCTTTTGTTCCCTGCGGCGCGCCTTCAATGCGTGCCAACACGAGGTGGATAATGTTTTCAGTGGCGTCGTGGTCGCCCGCCGAAATGAATATTTTTTGCCCGCTGATTTTGTACGTACCGTTTTCTTGTGGAACAGCTTTGGTACTAATCGAGCCCAAGGAACTTCCTGCTTGAGGCTCAGTAAGGCACATGGTTCCTCCCCATTGTCCAGCTAGTAATTTGGGGAGAAACTCCTGTTTTTGGGCCTCGGTACCGTAACTTAAAATCAAATTGGCACAACCCACCATAAGGTCAGTAAACATGATGAAGCTATTGTGCCCACACATACATATAAACTCGACGGCAGCGTTGACCGTCTTGGGTAACTGTTGGCCTTCCCACTCAAATGGAAACGTGGCAGATAACAGCCCCGTTTCGGCGTACACCTTGATAAACTCATGCACCCCGCTATGCACCGACACTTTTCCGTTTTCTAACTGGGGGGGATTGCGGTCAGAGGATACGTAATTGGCCTGCATTATTCGCTGGCTAACCTCCGTCGCAGTATCGAGCGTCATAGCGAACGTTTCGGAGCTGTGCGCATGAAAGTAATCCCATTGAAGCAATCGCTCAACTTCAATGACTTCGTTTAATAAAAAATCAATGGTCTCCCGCGAAAATAGCTTCGTCATTTTTGTCAAATGGTTGAATATGATTAGCACCGAACCACAAACCAGATAACCCAATAAACGCTACGACGGCCATGACGCCTACCATGGGCATGGCGGTACCGTCGTCAAAATAACTGCAAGCAGCCGATGCCACTGCACCCGCTCCCATCTGAAAACTGCCTAGTAATGCCGTAGCAGAGCCTACATTTTTAGAAAAAGGACGAATAGCTAAGGCCATCGCATTGGCCCCAATCATTCCCAAACAAAACGTGTACACCGCAACGAGGGTCATCAAACTCCCTAAGGAGAGGTATTGAAAAGCTACCACCAATACCAATCCAATGCCCATAACAGCTTGGACGAGTAACCCCCTCAACGCGATGGCTTCGCTTGAATAGTATTTTAGCAACCACCTATTTAACTGGCTTCCAACCACAAACGAGGCCGCATTGAGACCAAACACCCAGCCAAAAGTTCGCTCGTCAAGGCCAAGGAGTTTCATATAGACAAAAGGGGCGTTGGCAATAAAGGCAAAAATCCCCGCCGTGTTCATGGCGGCGACGATGGTAAAACCGATAAAGGCACGGTTTTGGATAATCGAATAAAAATCAGTGAGTACAGCCTTAGGTTTCAGTGATACGCTTCGGTCTTTTCCCCTCGACTCGGGTAAATAGAAATAAACCAACACCAAAATAAGGCTAGCAAAAGCCGCTAACACCCAGAAAATAGCCCTCCAGCCCATACCTATCACCACAAAACCACCTACCGAGGGCGCAATGATGGGGGCAATGCCCATCACCAAGGTCATGGTTGAAAATACTTGTGCCAAACGATTGGCAGGAAAAACGTCGCGAACAATAGCGCGGTTGGCGACCATTCCCATGCTTCCTCCTATGGCCTGAAAAAATCGAAGTAGGATTAACCCTTCCACGGAATTGACCAGCGAACAGCCAATACTTGCAATGATGTACAGCCCCAGCATGATAAGCAGGGGATTTTTACGTCCAAAACGATCTACTAGCGGCCCATTGAGAAGCTGCCCCAAACAAATCCCCACAAAATAGCTACTCATCGAATAGGCCACTTCGGCGATAGTTACGTTCAGTTCTTGTGCAATGGTGGGAAAAGCCGCTAGGTACATATCGGTCGAAAATGGCCCGATACCTTGCAAGGCTCCTAGAAGTAATATGATTTGTTGTTCTTGCTTTTTGGTCATGTTGCGATGGGCGAAACCTATAAGGTTTTTAAAACCTTATAGGTTTGGTTGGTTGGTTATTCCTAAACAAAATTGACTAATTATTGGAATAGTGCAAATTTCCAACAATTAGTCAAAAAATGGGTAGGCGAAATTCGTTTTATTTTATGCAGAATCAATCAGGTTGTTTGTAAAAACTAATAGGCTAAAACCATATTTTCACATTCGTCTGATTGACTTCTACAAGATTATGATTTTCTAGTAACTTACATAAATGGTCAAATTGGGAACGAAACAAATCAAGCAAAGCTCTATTCTTACAGTTACCTGTAGTAACGAAAATCAATTTATACGGCTCTTTTTGAAAAACGTATGAATTAAAAAAATCTTCGTCTTTAGTTATTACGATTCGTTCTTCTGCCATACTTATTCCACGAATATCTTTGTCTGAAAACGAAATATCCGTTCCTAAAGTGTCCACATGAATAGCGTCAAAACCTTTGCTATTTATCCAATCTGCCAGCAGCTTCGGTAACTGCTCATCAACCAAGAATTTCATGCTGCTACTGAAACAGAGCGAAAGTTAACGATTTGGGCAGCAAAATTTAAACAGGCATGAATATCTTCCACCTCTAAACTTGAATAATCTGCCAATAACTCTTCATAAGTCATACCACTGGCCAAAAGTTCTAAAACTGTGGTCACCAACAACCTTGAATTACGAATAGTTGGTTTTCCATGGCAAATTTCTGGATTAATCGTGATTCGGTTTTCCATCTCTTTGTTTGTTTTAAGCAAAATTACGAAAAGATTACCTTAATCACCCAACTTTACAACTGCATTCCCCTACACCCGCTCAATCACCACCGCGTACCCCATCCCTACGCCTACACACATCGAAGCAAGGGCATAACGCTGTTGCGAACGAACAAGCTGGTTGACAGCCGCTTGTACGATACGCGCACCTGACATACCGAGGGGATGACCCAACGCAATCGCTCCACCGTTTGGATTGATACGGGCGTCATCATCGGCTAATCCTAAATTGCGAGAAACGGCCAAACACTGCGCCGAAAACGCTTCATTAAACTCAATGACGGCCATATCATCAAGGCTCAAGCCTGCTTTTTGAAGGGCTTTTTGCGAAGCACCTACGGGGCCAATTCCCATGATTCGAGGCTCCACTCCCACTACTGCCGAACTTACAATTCGGGCTTTAGGGGCTAAATTATACCGTTTTACTGCCTCTTCTGAAGCAATAAACATCGCCGCTGCACCGTCGTTTAAACCTGAAGCATTACCCGCCGTGACCGTTCCACCTTCTTTTTTGAAGGCAGGTTTTAGCTTGGCCAATCCTTCCAACGACGTACTTGGCTTTACAAATTCATCTTTTTCAAATACCGTCACGTTTCCTTTGCGGTCGGTCATTTCAACGGGAATAATTTCTTTCGCTAAAATCCCATTTTGCTGCGCAGCAAACGCTTTTTGCTGCGAACGATACGCAAACAAATCTTGGTCTTCGCGACTGATATTGTACATTTCCGCCAAGTTTTCCGCCGTTACGCCCATGGCATCAGTTCCGTACAATTTGTGCATTTTGGGGTTTACAAAACGCCAGCCAAAGCTCGAATCAAACATCTGAGCATCGTTCCCGAAGGGCTTTGAGGTCTTTGAAATGACCCACGGCCCGCGCGTCATGTGCTCTACACCTCCTGCGATAAACACATCTCCGTCTCCCGCCTTAATCGCTCGATTGGCATGAATCACCGCCGACATTCCCGAAGAACATAGACGATTCACCGTCTCCCCAGGCACGGTATAAGGAATTCCCGCTAGCAGCAACGCCATCCGTGCGACGTTTCGGTTGTCTTCCCCCGCTTGGTTATGGCATCCCAAAATCACATCTTCCACTGCCTCAGCGGGAATGGATGGGTTACGTTTTAATAATTCGATAATCGGAAGGGCGGCCAAATCATCTGCTCTTACGGGCGACAAACTTCCGCCAAAACTACCAATCGGTGTACGAATGGCATCTATGATAAATGCGTCTTGCATATAACTATACGATTGTTCTTATAATGAGATAAAAAACGGAAGGACACAATAAGCATCCAAGTCCCGTATAAAAAGTAGCGGTTAGTGCTCCATAGGGCACTAATTTGGGGTCAGTGGCAGCTAAACCAGCCATAACACCAGCATTTGTCCCCATAATTCCACCAAAAACCATCGCGGCGTGAGGATTGTCTAACCCAATTCGCTTAGCGAACAAGGGCGTGGCAATAGCCACTACTGTCGCTTTTACGACGCCCGTGGCAATGCTCAACGCAATCACTTCCGAACTAGCTCCAATCGCCGCTCCCGTCACGGGGCCAACGATGTACGTACAGGCGCCCGCTCCAATCGTAGTGAGGCTGACGGCGTCGTGGTAACCCATGACCCAGGCCACGCTCAAACCAACAAAAAAAGCAACGACGATGCCTATCATCAACGAAATAGCTCCGACCAAACCCGACTTACGCATCAGCAAGATACTTGCCCCAAATGCGGTGGAAACAATCGCAAAGTCGCGAAACATGGAGCCGCCGAGTTGTCCCATTCCCGAAAAAAGTTTCACATCGGCAATGCCCTTTTCTCCTCCCGAAATTGTTCCACCTACATAGGCCAACAATAATCCAAAAACAATGGCCACCGCTGGGGTTGGCACTTTTTTATTGAGCAATCGCTTGGATACGTTATCAGCCACCAAAATCATCAGCCCAACCACCAAAAACGCAACGACTAACCCATTTTTTTCCAAAAACTTGAGAACGATTTCCATGTTATTGTTCCGTTGAAGGTTTAAAGGCTTTGGTCAAATAAGGGATGGTAAAGTAGCAAACAGCAACAGGTAACGCTCCTGCCAACAAGGCCACTGCGCCACTCGATACGGCGAGTTTTACGTTTTGGGTAGAGGCCATCGCTACAATGATAGGAATGTACATTTGATTCCAAAATTGAATGCCCGATTGGGTCAGCGAATCCAGTTTACCCTGTTTTTCTAACCAACTGTTGACCACAATAAGCAAAAGCATGGCAAAACCAACGCCACCTACGTTGGCCTCTACGCCGAGCCAACTACCGAGGTATTCGCCGAAAATTTGTCCGACGAGGTAACAAAATGCAAGAAGGGCTACGCCGTAAATGACCATGAGGAGAATTAATTCAATTTATAAATCAGGAAACTTTGCTCTTCTAACACCAGTCTTTAGACTGGTGTAATACAGACATCTTCAATCGCTTAGGCTTTAGCCATGACCAACTCACGTGTCAATATCGTCAAGGCTAAAGCCTATACTACCATCATATTCTGACTTCCCCAGCCTGAAGACTGGAGTTAATAGAGTACCCAAGAGGCTAATTATAAGAACAACGGCTTCAAGTCGTTTTTGGTCACTTTTCCCATGGCATTTCGCGGAAAATCGTCCACTATTTTGTACTGACGAGGCGTTTTGTACGCAGGCATTTTTTCCCGAATCCATGTGTTTAATGCCTTCAAGTCTATTTCTTTTCCGTCGGTAATTATGGCAGCGACGACCAGTTCACCCCATTCCTCATTCGGAATCCCAATCACGCTACAATCTTTGATGGCAGGATGGGTTCGGAGCACTTCTTCGATTTCGAGTGCGGATATTTTATACCCTCCCGACTTGATAATATCAATCGAATCGCGCCCCAAAATACGGTAATAGCCTTTTTCTTTAACGGCTACGTCTCCCGTTTTGAACCAACCATCTTCGGTGAAGGCTTTTTGGGTCGCTTCGGAACGACGCCAATATTCCAGAAAAACGTTATTGCCTTTTATTTGAATTTCGCCCGGGGCACGGCCTTTTACTTCGTTCCCTTCATCGTCCACCAACCGAACTTTCACCCCCGCCAAAGGTTTTCCGATGTAGCCCGCTTTCCGTTCACCGTCGTAAGGATTGCTAATTCCCATGCCAATTTCGGTCATACCATAGCGTTCCAAAAGCGTGTGCGTACTTATCGTTTTCCACTTTTCCATCACCGTGACAGGCAATGCCGCCGAACCCGAAACCATCAAACGAAACTTCGATAGGGCTTCAGTGATTTCCTGTTGGCGTTCCGCAGGCAACCCTTCCCAGTAAGAAATGAGTTTGAAATAAATTGTCGGGACGGCCATAAACAGGTTGACTTTGCCTGCCAAAAATAGCCCAAACAGGCCCTCTGCGGAGAAAGAAGGCAAAAACTGCACGGTTGCACCCGACCACAACGCGCACGAAACAACATTGATAATGCCATGAACGTGATGCAGTGGCAACACACATACGATATGATCGTCAGCACTCCATTTCCATGATTTTATCAAGGTCGAAATCTGAGCTTCGAGGTTTGCGTGGGTCGTAACGACTCCTTTTGGCAGGCTTGTTGTACCACTTGTGTATAAAATCATGGCACGACGGATCTTTTCCAAGGTTGGTAAACCTTCACTTGATGAATTGACGGGGTTTTCTTCTCCTAAAACAATCAGGCGAAGCCCTTTTTCCTCCACCCATTCTTTTAGCAAAGCGACGTATTCAGGGCCGACGACCACGATTTCCGCTTGGGTATCTTCAATGACGTACTGCAACGATGGCAACGGATAGGTAATACACAGTGGTGCCGCAACACCGCCCGCCAACCAGATTCCCCACTGTACACGCACGTAATCGAAGCCAGGCGATACCATAAAAGCGACACGAGTTTCGTTGAGGTCAGCGGATGCTTGAAGTAGTTCATGCGCAAATGCCCTTGCTGAATCAATGAGCGATTGATACGTATAACTTTTTTCCTTAGCGAGAATGGCTATTTTTTCGGGAGATTTTAGCGCATTTTTCGTAATTTTCAACATTTGAGTTTTGGCTTTAGGCATCATTTATTTTTTGTATCAAATATAGAACGCAGATGACGCAGATACTACCGTAACGCTGATTATCACGGATTTGTAATATCTAGGCTTCCTCATCACTTATCTCTCCTCTCCTATCTCTCTAAGAAAGTTTTATCTCAAAAGCAGCACTTGTCTTCACTTTTACTTCTTCTAAACTTACGTTTGGCATTAAGCCTGTTAAAGTGAGTTTACCATTTGGAAATTCAAACACCGCCAGTTCGGTAATGACCATATCAACGACTTCCGATGCTGTGAGGGGCAAAGTACATTGAGGAACAATTTTTGAGGAGCCATCAGGGTTGGTATGCGTCATGGTAATGATAAGTTTTTTGGCACCTTTAGCCAAATCCATCGCCCCTCCTACGCCCAACAACGGCTTTCCAGGCACGGCCCAATTGGCCAAATTCGCTGCTTCGTCCACTTCAAGCCCGCCCATAATAGCCACGTCGATGTGACCACCGCGAATCATGGCAAACGAATCTGCACTATCAAAATAACTACTTCCATTTAAAGCAGTTACGGGAATTTTTCCCGCATTTACTGGGTAGTCCATTGCTCCACCTCCATCGGCGGGAACAGGGCCTACGCCTAACATACCATTTTCGGTGTGCAAAATAATGCCATGCTCTTCGGTAATCAAATCGGCTACGAGGGTCGGAATGCCTATTCCAAGATTTACCACATCGCCATTTTTAAGTTCGGCCAAGGCGCGTTTGGCCATGTTCATACGACTTTCGTCCACTTTCTTAGACGACGAAACCGAAGCCGAACTGCCCAAATCTTCCAACGTAAGCTTGGCTTCCACCAAATAATCAACAAAGCAACCAGGAGTATGCACAAACTCAGGAGCAATCTCGCCCACGGGCACAATCTCCTCCACCTCCGCAATCACCAAATCGGCAGCGGTTGCCATCGCTTTATTGAAGTTATTTTCGGTCATTCGGTACTGCAAATTACCCGCGGTATCAGCCCGCCACGCCCGAATAAACGCTACGTTTCCCTTAAGAGCTTTGATAAATACGTGCTCCTCCCCGTCAATGATTTTCGTTTCTCGCCCCTCCGCAATCAGCGTCCCCGCCGACGTAGGCGTATAAAAACCACCAATACCTGCCCCTCCTGCCCGAAGTGCCTCGGCAAGAGTTCCTTGAGGTAATAATTCATATTCCACCGCTCCTGACTGAGCTGCTTTGACGGCATCGGGGTTTGAAGTAAAAAAGGAGCCTATCATCTTTTTGAGTTGGCCATTTCGTAACAAACGTCCCCCTCCTAGGCCAGGTTCACCCGTATTATTTCCAATAAAGGTGAGGTTTTTGGTGCCAATTTCGGCCAAAGCGTGCATCAAATGCACGGGATTGCCCGTCATACCAAAACCACCTTGGAGCAAAATATCACCTTCTTTGACCATACTAGCCGCAGTATGAAGGTCTATTATCGGTACTTGTTTCATTTCGTTATGCGAGAAATTTGTATATTCGTAAAAAAAACAGACTATGATCACGCTACGCCCAATTGACGAAGTGATTGACTTTATTACTTCATTTCCAGAACCACAGCAAATCCTTGATTATAAAGCCTCCCCTGCTTTACAAGAGCGTGTAGAAGACTTAGTTTATAAAAAGAAAACTTCTGAACTTAGTTCAGAGGAAACACTCGAATTAGAACGGTACCTCTTACTTCAGCATATCATGATTATGGCTAAAAAACGAGCCCAAAAGCAACTAAATTCATGAGCCGTTACATTCCTGATTCACTCAAGAAACAAGTAATAGAAAGGGCTAACTATTGTTGCGAATATTGTTTACAACCCGACTTATTTGCTTACATCGCCCACCAAATTGACCACATCATCAGCATAAAACATGGAGGCCAAAACAATTTAGACAATTTGGCTTATGCCTGTTTTCAGTGCAATATCAATAAGGGTAGCGATATTGGAACTATGCTTCTCCCTGATAGAATTTTTATTAGACTCTTCAATCCCAGAGAAGATGATTGGCACGACCACTTTGAAATCGACAACGGCGTTATTTACGCTAAAACCACCATTGGGCAAGCCACTATCAAAGTACTAAATCTCAATGACATTAACAGAATCATTGAACGTAACGATTAATTAATTTCTCATCAAATAATTCCCCCATTGGGACGGGAGGTGCGCCACTGCGACGCCGCGCGGGTTAGGGGGCTGGGCTAAACGCTTCAAAAGGCAGCCCAACGTAGTTTTCGGCAATCGTTGTGGCGTATGCTTTTGAGATACTGATGTAATCAAATTTCGCTTTTTGTAGGTGATACTGAAACGACCCGTGCTCGTCTTGCTTGTGAAAAAGTGTCGTCATAAAGTTGGAGAAATCTTGCGCTCTCCATATTCTTTTCAACGCAATCGTCGAATAGTTGTCCAACATCTTCATGGAGTTGTTTTTGTAAAAATCGACAAAGCCATCCACCAAATGTTTTACGTCGGCGACGGCTAAGTTTAGCCCTTTTCCGCCCGTTGGAGGCACAATATGGGCCGCATCCCCTGCCAAAAACAACCGCCCCGCTTGCATATTATCGGTAAAGAAACTACGCATCGGAGTAATACTTTTTTCAAATATCGGTCCCGACTTCAACGTCCATCCTTCCGTACCCAGGCGAATTGACAATTCTTCCCAGATACGATTATCTGACCAATTGTCAACGTGGTCGTCGTTATCGACTTGGAGATACAAGCGACTCACTTTATCCGAACGCAAGCTATGCAAGGCAAAGCCATTTTGGTGGTACGCGTAGATAAGCTCTTCCGAAGATGGAGCTACGTGTGCCAAAATACCCAACCAGCTAAACGGGTACGTAATTGAAAACTCATTGAACGAACCCTTGGGTAACGTTTTCCGTCCTACTCCGTGGAAGCCATCACAAGCCGCCACAAAATCGCATTCCAGCACTCTCGCTTCGCCTTGGTATTCAAAGTGAATTTTGGGCGATGCGGTATCAAAATCTTCAATTTTTGTAGCAGAAGCTTCAAAATATAGCTCACCTCCACCTACCAACCACGCATCGGTAAGGTCTTTTACTACTTCTTGTTGGCCGTAAATGGTGATATTACGCCCTTGTGTCAATTCTCCAAAAGGAATACGAATGCGTTTTCCATCAAAATTCAAATACACCCCGTGGTGTTCTTGCCCTTCTCGAACAAGGCGGTCGGCCAAGCCCAAGTGCTTGTAAATATCCACGGTATTTTGTTCAAGCAACCCTGCTCTCACTCGGGCTTGTACATACTCGCGGCTACGGTTTTCGAGAATAACCGACTCAATGCCATGTTTACGGAGCCAATGAGCAAGCGTCAGACCCGCAGGCCCAGCTCCAATAATACCGACTTGGGTTTTAGCCCCCTGTCCCTGCGAGGGTCCGACCGCGCGGCGGACCGTCCCAATGGGGGAATTTATCTTTGCCATAATTTTGATTCAAACAAATATATTAAAATGGTAAAGTTTAATACTCAATCTACCTTTCCCCCATTGGGGTCGGACCCTCGCAGGGTTAGGGGGCTATTTAACACCTCCTCTGCCGTGTGAAATGCCTCATTGGCTGCGGGTAAACCACAGTACAAGGCGGAGTGCATAATAACCTCTTTGATTTCAGCCACTGAAACGCCATTATTCAAAGCCGCTTTGACGTGCATTTTGAACTCGGCTTTTCGGTTGAGAGCTATCAACATTGCCATCGTAATCAAGCTCCGATTATGCTTCGACAAGTCGGGGCGAGTCCAAATTTCACCCCACGCATAACGAGTAATAAAATCCTGAAAATCACCATTAAACTCATTGATTTTGGCCGTTGCACGATCTACGTGTTCATCGCCAAGCACCGTTCGACGAACGTGAAGCCCCCTAGCCACCAATGGGGAAAAATTAGTGTTACTGGTAAAAAAAGAAATCAATGTTTCAGCATATTCTTTAGGTAATTCGGCACTTGCTAAGTGGCGCGCATGGAGGATGTGAAGCGTGGCGTTGGGAATGTGATTGACCAGAAACTGCGCTTGTTCTACGTTAGTAACAGGATCTTCGTCACCCGTAATAACCAAGGTTTCTACCGATAATTGGTGGAGTTTTTCTCTAAAATCGGCATCACGAATTGCTTCACAACACTTCGAGTAGCTTTTGATGTTGCTCCGCAAAAACATCGCTTTGGTTTCTGCGACTCGTGTTGGATTGGATTCTCTAAAAGCTTCCGTAAACCACCGTTCCATGGTATCGTCAACGATGACCTGCATTCCATTTTTGGCGATGGTCTCAATTCGACTATTCCATCGTTCATCGTTGCCAATTTTAGCCCCAGTATTGCTCAAAACTATTTTTTTGAAACGCTGAGGGTGGTAAATTCCCAACCATTGGCCAATCAATCCCCCCATTGAGAGCCCGCAGTAATAGGCACTTTCAATACCCAACTCATCCATCAATTGAATGACTTGCTCACCTAAGTCATCAATCGAGCATTTGCTTTCTACGTCTGAAGGGCTTGTATTGTATCGTAGTACTCGAAAGTAGGGCAATAGATAAGGAACTACTTCGTCCCACATCATCATTTCTGACCCTAGCGAGTTTGAAAATATCAAAACAGGGCTATTGGGAGTGCCTTGTAGTTGGTAGTTAGTATTCATTTTCTTACATGGGTTGTTTTTTCAAATGAGACAACTACTTCTTTATAAATAGAAGTATCCTCAAACCCCTGCCTTCAGGCGGGGGAATAAATAGAGGGTTATTTTCGGCTTTAGCCCTGACTTTTGAGTTTTATTTCACCCAAATTCAGGGCTAAAGCCCCAGATATCCCTTGGCTTAACGGCCCCCGCCTAAAGGCAGGGGTTAACATATTTCAGCTAAAACTTCGTCAATCAGTTCTAAACTCAATCCAATTGAATTTTCTGGCTTAAAAAGTTCCTCTAAATCAGGCAAATCCAATTGAAGTTCAAGCAGGATTTCTTTTAAATGTTTTTGCTGATGAATAGCCGTTTTGCACGCCTTTTCCACCAATTCGTGTGCCTGCATTTTGCCCATCTTAAGCGCCAACGCCAAAGACACATTTTCGGCATAAATCAGTCCTTTTGTCACTTCTAAATTGGCCAACATTCGCTTTTCATCCACTTCCAAACCACTCACCAACTCCAAAGCACGTTCGACCGAACCTGCCGTTAAGGTCATCAATTCTACCAAAACTTCCCATTCAGAATGCCATAATCCCGCCGAGCGCTCGTGTTCCTGGGGCATCGCCGAGAGAATCGTCGCCACTAAGAGCGGGGTTCGGGTGGCATTGGCGAGTAAGGCAGCACACGTTACTGGATTACGTTTATGGGGCATCGTGCTTGAGCCTCCTTTCCCCTCTCCTGCCCCTTCATAGACTTCCCCTACCTCGGTTTGCATGAGGAGAGAAACGTCCTTTGCAATTTTTCCAAGACTTCCCACCAAAATTCCGAGGACGCTTGCCCACTCAGCGAAACCGTCACGTTGGGTTTGCCAAGAAAAACTAGCTTGTAAACCCAATTTCTCCGCCATAGCTTGGTGGATTTCTCTCGAAATATTAGCGTTTCCACTGCCTACGGCCCCTCCCAATTGGAGTTTTAATAAACGCGGTTGTATCTCTTGAATTCGTTTTTGAGAACGCACCACTCCCTCCAACCACCCTGCGGTTTTTAATCCAAACGTAATGGGTCGGGCTTGTTGAAGTAAAGTCCGACCAATCATCAAGGTCGAACGGTGTTTTTGAGTTAAAGCTACCAACAACTGACGTAATTGATTGAGTTTTGACTCCAACCACGCCAAAAATGCTTTGATTTGAAGCACCATTGCCGTATCGACAACATCCTGACTGGTGGCGCCCAAATGCACCATTTTTGAGGCTTCTACGTCGTTGTTTTTAACAATACGCGTGAGTTGTTTTACCAACGGAATAGCCGCATTTCCCCCTAATTTAATCTCGGCTTTTAGCTTTTTTAGGTCAATCAAATGCGCGTCGCAACATTGGGCAATAATGGTGGCGGAGGTTTCCGAAATAATCCCATTTTTAGCTTGAGCTTGAGCCAAAGCCGCCTCAAAACGCAGCATCTCTGCAATGGTGTTTCTGTCAGAAAACAACCCATTGATTTCGGTCGAGTAAAATATTTCGGAATATAGAGACATACTTTCAATACCAAAAGGCTAAATATCAAAAAATACGGTCTCGTTTTCGCCCTGCATCCAAATGTCAAAATGGTAACCGTTGGCAGTTTTAGCGGCTATCAACGTAGAACGACGTTCTTCGGGGGCGACGTTGAGCACCTCATCGTTAGCGTTTAATTCTGCCTCATCGGCAAAATACAAACGAGTGTAAGAATGAATCAGTTGTCCTCGCATAAATACGATGATGCTCAAAAACGGCGCTTGTCCATTGACCGAGGTGGGTTTTACGGTATGAAAAATAAAACGATTTTGTGCGTCGGTTCCTGTACCAAAACGGCCAAACAACTGTTTTTCTCCGTCATTGTGCCACACTTCAATCATCGCATCTGGAATCACAACTCCCTCACCATCAAACACTTTTCCAGTGATGACAATTACTTCTTTTTCGTCGATAGGATTTACCATTTGGTTTCCTGCCAACTGCTTAAAATCGTATAAATATTGCTCGGGCGAAAGGCCGTAGGCAAAATAAGGGCCAACCGTTTGAGAGGGCGTCTGAAAAACAGCCCCCCTGCCCTGCGAGGATCCGACCCCAATGGGGGAGTTATTTTTTTGTTGAAATGTATTTTGTTCCATTTGCGTAACTTTTTATTGGTAAATATCTCCCCGTCGGGGTTAGGGGGCTTGGACGTTTTGATTGTGACCTCTTAGCACAAAATCAAAACGATACCCCAAGGCAAAATGCGGTTCCGTAATGCTCAAATCAAATTGAGAAATAAGCAACTCCCGCCCTTTGGGTGGGACACCCAAAAAGATGGGGTCATATTGTAGTAGCGGGTCGCCTGGAAAATACATTTGAGTCACCAAACGATTGGTAATATTTGCCCCAAACAACGAAAAATGAATGTGGTTAGGCCGCCAAGCGTTGTAGTGGTTTCCCCACGGATACGCCCCTGGTTTAATGGTATAAAATTTGTAATTTCCGTTTTCATCCGTCATACAACGGCCCGCACCTAGAAAATTGGGGTCAAGTGGCGCATCGTGCTGGTCAACTTTATGCACATATCTTCCCGCCGCGTTGGCTTGCCAAATTTCGATGAGTGTATGCGGAATCGGCTGTCCATTTTCATTTAGTACCCGACCGTGAACCACAATACGTTCTCCTAATGGCTCGCCATTTTTTACGGAGTTTTTGGTTAAATCATGGTCGAGGAGACCTAAGTTAAAATCCCCAAAAAGAGGCCCTGTCAACTCGCTCAACGATTGTTTAATCACCACCAAAGGCTTTGTAGGCGCTCTCAGAACCGTCGATTTGTAATCAGGCGACAAACGAGGCGGATGTACCTCTTCATCAAATCGGTTATAAATAATATTACTCATGTTGTGCAACGATTGGGAAAATATCTGCTTAAAGGACACGACAAAAGTAGCGGGAAGGTGAAAGATTATCTTGGATAAATCAAAATATAACTTGTATAAAACAAACATTTTTTGGTTAAATTTGTACAATACATTCCATTCTTATCATGCGTCTGCTTTACCTTCTCTTTTTACTCTCACCTATATGGGCGTTGGCAACAGGACAAGCGCCCGACCGCTTGATTTGGCAAGGGGATACTTTACCTTTGTACACTCATCCGTTAAGCTCCCATCCGACTTTTAAACAGCACTCTAAAACGCTTTTTGGAACACCACAAGCCCCTTTTAACACGGGCTGCTGGCGAGGACACATTGCTGAATGGGAAATACATCATGATACGCTCTTTCTCGTCAACATCTACACCTGTGATTATCCTAGTAATAAAACCAAAGCAGATTTAAACGCCCTATTTCCTAACCAACTTATTCGTGGAAAACTCCCAGCAACCTGGCTTTCAGCTCCTTTGTTAGTACCTAAAGGCAAATTACTGTATTACACTCAATCTTATATCGCCATCCACGAGAAAGAAATAGAATTGACGTTAAAAAAGGGCATAATCACTCATTTTCAAGAGTTTGACAACTCCAAAACCCAGCTTTCGGTGTATGCAGAAAAGAATGATAGCCTACTGAATTATGTTTATAGCCACATCAATTGGCAGTTATTGCCCAATTTACCACAACCCGTCAAGGTTTTTGCTGAAATTCTCAGCGGCTCTCGCCCGTTTCCAGACAGCGTCCTCCTGTTAAAAAAATCTCAACAGACTATCTTCGACAATGAAGCACTGCGCGTTTTAACGTCCATTCCGTCTTGGAGTTGTTATTATAAACGGGGAGTTCCCTATCCGATTGGCTATTATTTTGTTGTCATTTTTGACGAAAATCATCGAAAAAAGTACGCTAGACGTTAGTTAAAATCAGCTTGTAATTTTCAAACATTATCTATGCAAAAGGCATTGGTTCATTTTAAAGGGCTCTATGGCGATAATCCCAATGCTCTTTTACCCAATTTTATTCACTACGAAGCCCTTGAAACCCGCAGTAAAATGTACGATTGGGAAATCAAAGAGCATTTACATACCGACCTATTTCAAGTGTTTTTAATCAAGAGCGGCGAAGGGCTATTGCTCTCTGAACAAAAAGAGTGGCCACTCCTAGGCCCTTGTGTCGTCACTATTCCGACACATACCTTGCATGGCTTTGTGTTTCAACCTGATGTAAACGGCGAAGTGTTGACGTTTTCAGAGTCTTTTTTGGAGGGATTATTAAAACCAACGCCCAAAACCTTACACGAAATCAACCACTTGAGAGTACTTTCGCTGGAGCAAGACAGTGAAACTTTTGAGCGTTTGATGCTCTACAAAACCCACATCATAAAGGAATTGTACGAAGATTTTCCCGAAAAGCAGGTAGTTCTTCAGTCGTTGTTCCAACTGTTTTTCACGCAATTATACCGATTTAGCCTTCGGCTTTCCGCCACCAAAACTTCGTCTGACAACCGCACGCTGCGTTATTTTCAAGCTTTTCAGAAAAGTATTCGTACATCACTTCAAGAGTCAAAGACAATCCAAGAATATGCGCGTGAGCAAAACATTACGGCCGTTCACCTCAATCGCATTTGTCAGGCGATTGTCCAAAAATCGGCTTTGCAAATTGTCCATGAACATCTGATTAATGAAGCAAAAAAATACCTCCTTAATACGAACTACTCAATTTCGGAGGTTTCTTTTTTTCTAAATTTCAAAGACCCCGCGTATTTTACACGGCTTTTCAAAAAAGTAACGGGGGTTTCTCCGAGTGAGTTTCGGAAAAATTAATAGCAACTTCGTTTCAAAAATACCTACGGCAGTTGCGAGTTTTGTCTAAATTGCGTAAACTTGATGGCAGCGGCCAACCGTTTAAAATTTGACGATATGATACAGAACATGGCTAAGCTATACAACAAAAACTATCTACCGATAAATAGTTGAACGTAAGTTGTACTTGCCCAAAAGAACCCCTATTTTCCCTTCATTACTATGAACCTCAATAGAAAAACCTTTATCAAAAACCTCTTGTGTGTGGTTTGCTTTACCTCCATTTTTTCCGTTGCTTACGCTACAAAGCCCTTGCCTAATGAAAAAACTCAAAACCTATTCGAAGAAAAACAGCAAACAAGGGCCTTCGCAAGGGTTGTTGGTGAAAAAAACACCAACAACGGCGAAAATACAAGATATGCGTCACTTTTTTACACCGACGCTTTTACTCGCCTTGATTTTCTTCGAGATACTTTACTAAATCCTCCCCCCATGCTCGCCAGATTCCAATCGCTTGCTGACAAAAATGTAAAGCTTTTGGTACTTGTTCGTGGTAAGGGACTGCATTTAGGAATCCATTAAGTGACAGTTCTAATGATTTATTTTTATCTGGCACACAGTAAAGATGAAAAATGGCCAAATTGACCAGGGTTTCCGCCAATGAGATTTGATATGCCGCAGGATTCTGCTGTGCTAATGCTTGTCTTATCGTTAATGCTTCTTGATAGCTGATTTCGGCTTTGCCAAACTCATTTTTATCACTCTGTAAATTCCCCAAATTATTCAATGTACCAGCCACATCAGCTAAATAGGTTTGGGGATTCAAACGAGCCAATTCTCTATAAATCGCTAAGGCTTCCTCATAGCTGATTTCGGCTTTGCCAAACTCATTTTTATCATACTGTAAAAGACCCAAATTATTCAATGTACCAGCCACATCAGCTAAATAGGTTTGGGGATTCAAACGAGCCAATTCTCTATAAATCGCTAAGGCTTCCTCATAGCTGATTTCGGCTTTGCCAAACTCATTTTTATCACTCTGTAAATTCCCCAAATTATTCAGTGTCATCGCCACATCAGCTAAATAGGTTTGGGGATTCAAACGAGCCAATTCTCTATAAATCGCTAAGGCTTCCTCATAGCTGATTTCGGCTTTGCCAAACTCATTTTTATCACTCTGTAAAAGACCCAAATTATTCAGTGTGGCAGCCACATACGCTAAATAGGTTTGGGGATTCAAACGAGCCAATTCTCTATAAATCGCTAAGGCTTCCTCATAGCTGATTTCGGCTTTGCCAAACTCATTTTTAGCCCTCTGTAAATTCCCCAAATTATTCAGTATGGTAGCTCTTTGGTACTCGTCACTAACATAATTCAAGGCTTTTTCGTAAATAGCAACAGCTTCTAATACTTGATTATGTTCTTGTAAAAAGTAGGCATAAGCAAAGCAGCTATCATAACTTTCGTATAGGGTTAGTGCTTGGGTGTAAAATTGGTTGGTTTCGGCAAACCAGTTTTCGGTGGCCTTTTCTAAGACCGTAAAATTGGCTTTGGCCAAAAACTCTTGGGCCAATGATATTTGTTTTTGCAGCACAACTTTGGCCGCCTTATTCACCAAGTCAAAGTCGTGTTGGAGGGCTTGGGGGTCTAAAACAGCATTGGCGGCGGCCAAATCGCCGTTTTCAAATAACTCGCGGGCTTTTAGTAAACGGGGGCTGTTTTCGGTATTTTCACTGTACAAGCTCAACCACGTTTTTTCGATGTAAGTCCTAAAGTTATTTAGTTCATCGGTTTTCTGGCTTCGTTTTCCGTCTATTTCGAGCAATTCTTGGTCAATGGAGGTCAAGTCTTTTTCAAAACGCTTGCGTTTGCGCTCGTCGGTTTCTTCTTGGAGCAACTCAAGCGTTTCTTGTTTTTCGGCTTGCTTTTCTTCAAAGGCAAGGTTAAAACCGTCAATAGCAGCAATAAAATTTTGGTAGTCTGGAAAATTGTTGAGGTTGAGCTGTTTGTTTAACAGTTGCTTAATTTCAAGTACATCGTTTCCAACCTGTGTTACTTTGTTTTCAACCTGTGTTATGCCCGTTTTTATTTCTCCCAACTCGTTCTTTATTTCCTCCAACTGATCCAAAACGAGCACTTTAAACCCCTCAAAGCGTTCTTCACCCATACTTGCCACGTAGCTACGGGTTACGCTTTCAAAGCCTTTCATAAATTGTTTGATTTCGCTTACTTCCAAACCAATCTTGGCCAATTCTTGGTTTTGAAAAGCATCTTTGGCTTTGTTGTTGTCGCCCTTGAGGAGTTCGTTCAAAAAAGCGCAAACCAATTCAAACCAGTCCAAGGAGTCGCTGGGAAAGCCATCGTACAACGCCTTGCGGAGTTGTTCAAAACCCAATAATCGTACGGCTGTACCGCAGAGGCTTTCCAATTGTTCAATATGAAATTCAACCACCCGCGCTTTGAGCAACGGTAACGCTTGGTTTTCGTCGCGTTTCAAAATCATCAAATCGGCCTCGTACACATCGGGGCTTACGGCTACGGGCGCGTAGGTATCTTTGGCTATTAGTTTCAACTGTTCATCTGCTACCAAGAGTACTTTTTGGAAGGCATCAATGGGCTTCGTCGTATTTTTAAACTGCTCCGCAAACACCTTGGTAGCCAGCCAATGCGCACTCAAAATAGCTTTGTGGAGGTCGTGGTTGATGGGTTTTTCGGTGTCTTTTAGTTGAGCCACCCACCTTTGGGTCAATTTGGGAACTTTGGTAATAATAGCATCGCTACGGTTGCCAAGCCAACCCGTAAAAACCGATTCCGTAATACAACTAAGGGTGCATTGAGACAACAGTGTAGAGGCGATGATTGAGAGTGGCTCCATAGCGGTTGAGTTTATTGGCTTAAAAGTAGCAAAACCCAGCTTTATTGCTACTCCCAATACTTAAAATTTTACGCTGCGTCCCATTCATCGTAGTTTCTGTGCTATCAGGCGTTTCCTCTTGGCCGTTTTTCGTTTCTTAACCCGTGGTCGGCATCCTCTCCCTATCCCTTTTTTCAGCTTACCAAAATGTTTTCAAGCCCTCTGATTTGTATAGCTGAATGGCTGGGTCGCAACTTAGCAGGGTATAATTGTCAGAAATGGCCAACCAAATCAACATTTTGTCAAAGGGGTCACGGTGGTAGTTGCCCGTCAAATGATAATTTCTCTTTTTTCGTAATCAACCAAATGAGCGTATGCGTATCCAGCAAGTATTTCATAAGCCCAAAAATTCCTCCTCCGTCATTTTAAAATCATCCGCAAATGTCACTGTCATTTTACCCTCCAAGATACCCAAGGGTCTTTTTTTAGGCTTTTCGCTGCTTTTGGGTACCAAATACGCCACAATCTCTTTCTTCTTGCCAAAGGTAATGGCTATTTTTTCGCCACTTTGCACCTCTTTCAAAATTTCTGAAAAGTTAGCTTTCAAATCTCCGACGGTCATTGTTCTCATGTCTCTGTTCTTTTTTTATTCAACTTGTCAAGTTGTCAAGAAAAATTCACCCTATCTGCCCCCCCACAAAGATGTCCTTAACTAACCCGTTTTGATGAAATATACATCGTTATCACACCCGCAATGACGGTCGGGACGGAAAAAATCAGGAAGTTGGTCGTCATTGAAAGTCCCATGCCAATTAGGACGCCACCCAACAAAGGGCCGATGATTCCTCCTAGACGCCCCGAACCGATGGCCCAACCTACGCCAGTTGTCCGAAATTCGGTGGGGTACATCCGCGCCGCTACGGCATACAGCCCCACAAAACCGCCTTGAATACCAAAACCAATCAGTCCAAAAATAACCAACAACCACGAAGAACCTTTGAACCACCCAAAGGCGACCATCAGTACACCCGTCAAAATCAGGAAAGTACCGATGGTGCGTTTTAGGCCATATTTGCTTGAAAAATAGCCTTGAATGACAATCCCCACAAAAGCACCAAGATTAAAAACTGTGCCCGCATAAATCGCCAATTCCATCGAGAGTCCAGCGTTGGTGGCGAGTTTCGGAATCCAGTTGGTCAAAAAATAAAGGGTAGCAAACGCCATAAAAAGCGCCCCCCACAGTTGGAACGTCGGCAGTTTAAACTCTTCCGTCAACATTGATTTGAACGACACCGCTGCTTGTTCGGCAGGTTTTGTTGGAAGTTGAGACAAACCAGTTACCCCCATTTTACCCAAAATCTCGTTGGCTTTACCAAGGGCATTGGCAGGTTGTGCTTTAAAGTAAAAATCAAGCGACTCCGACAACAAAAAGTGAATCAAGGGTACCGACAGTGTAGTGAAAAAGCCTGCCAATTGAAACATCGTACCCCAGCCCAATTGCGGTATTACTTTCGCTGCAACTAACCCCGACAACACCGCCCCAATAGGGTAACCCGAAATCACAAAACTTACCCAAAAATCTTTGGTTTTGTTCGGAGTGTATTCGGCCGTCAGCGTAGCGGTACTTGCCAGCATCGCCCCAATCCCTATCCCACTAATGAGCCGAATTACTACCAAAAACTCAATGGATTGGGCAAAAGATGTACTGAAAATGCTGATTCCCATCAGTACAGCACTTAACAAAATCATGTTTTTACGGCCAATCACATCTGCTTTAGGAGCCAAAAACATCGCTCCCAGGGTCATCCCGACCAAGCCAGCGCTAAAAACAATCCCGAGGGCTTCGGGCGTAATACCCCATGCTTTTACAATGGCAGGTGCGGTGTAGGAAATTACCATTACGTCCATGCCGTCGAGCATGTTCATCAACAAACAAATAAACACAGTCGCGTACTGCAACCGTGTCATTTTATTGGAATCAATGTGTTCTTTTATATCAAAAGTCATTGGGAGATTGGTAGGCTAAGGGCTTCAATAGATATATTCCGCAAAAAATTTGGATATATCTTTGCAAAAATAGAAGATTTATCAGAGACCTATCACGCAAAATCAATTTGGTTTTAAGCAAAATCAATCTTTTCTGTCAAAACCTACTCAACCCCCTCCTACTGCCCAATCAACTGCTTCACCTCTGATACCGACAAAATGTACGCCAATTGAGCAGCATATACGTCGGCTTCTGCTTTGGCAATGAGCGCTTTGGTTGTCAACAAATCCGTTTTGAGGTTCATCCCTACCGCTTGTTTGTCTTCTTGAAGTTTCAATTCTTCGCGACGGTAATTCAACGCTTTTTCGGCTACCCCAATCAACGATTTACTTTGAACCGTTTTTCGGTACGCTTTTTCCAAGTCGTACGTCAATTGCTGCTGGGTATTTAGAATGTTTTCTTGGGCCTGTTTTAACTGAAATGAGCGTTGTTTTACCACCTGTTTATTGGTATATAAATCCTGCAAATTCCATTTCAGGTTCAGCCCAACAAACGGGTTGTTCATGGGGCTAATTGGATTACCACTTTGGAAAACATACCCAGCCACCAAACCTACGTCGGGACGGTCGCTTAGTTTGGCCGCTTTGATGCCCAATTCGGCTTTGTTTTTGGTCAATTGAGCCATTTGAAGGTCAGGATTTGACGACACCTCCCCCGCCAATGTTGCATACGCAGGTAATTCAGGGAGAACGGAAACTTGGCTTTCCACTTCAAAATTGTCATCGTTGATTCCCGTTAACTTGGCCAAATCTGATTTATAGTTTTGGATTTGGTAGGAAAGTTTAAGCATATTTTGCTCTTCGTCGGCAATGCTTGCCAACAATCCCGCACGGTTCACGCCAATCGTTTTTCCAGCTTCTAAGGCGTTCGTGACATCCTCCAATTTTGCCTTGGCCAACTCTAATTTTGCTTGTGCTTCCGCCAATTGTTTTTGGTTGATAAGAATCCCAAAATACAACTGCTCGATGCCATGTTTGATTTGGAGCGTTATTTTTTGTTTTTCTTTTTCGGTCAAATTCACCTCCAACTTACTAGCTTCTACTCCTGTTTTGATTTTAGCTTGTTGCGAAAGAGGCTGGTAAGCCGTGACCCCTGCGTTGTACATGTTGTTTTTGCCAACGGTAAACGTTTTATCGACATTCGGCAAGGGCACTTGATTAGTCGCACTCAACGGAATCACACCGATGGTTCCTGCGGGAATGGTGATTTCGGCCAAATTAAAATTATACTGGTAAGAGCCATTGACGTTGACCATAGGCAAACGCTTGATTTCATCCTCTTTGATTTTGGCTTGACGTTCTTCAATTTGAAGTTGTTTGATGGCCAAAACATGGTTATTTTTAAGTGCAATGTCTGTAAGCTGGCCCAACGAATAAGTCGTCGATTGGGCCATGGCTGTTCCCGCGAAAAGCGCCAAAAGCACTACGGGGATGGATTTATTGAAAGTTTTCATGCGCATTTCATTTCGATTTTAATTCTTCTCTTTGATCCAACCAATGTACAGAATAGGGACTGTCAAAAGCGCCATAATCATGCTCCAAACCACTCCAAAGGCCAATACACTCGCCAACGGCGCCCACATCGGAGATTTAGAAATAATCATGGGCAACACCCCAATCGCTGCCGCCATGGCCGTTAGGAAAATAGGGCGCAAACGTCGCTTGCCACTTTCGATGGCCGCCGTTCGGATGTCCATGCCGTGCTTGCGAAGCTCGTTGGTATGATCCACCAAAATAATGGCGTTCCGTACCACAATTCCCGAGAGCGCAATCAACCCAACAAAGGCCGTGAAGCTGAAGTTATTTCCAGTTACGTAAAGACCTAAAATCGCCCCAAACAAGCTCAATGGAATCGTCAACATCACAATGGTGGTTTCCTTGAGGTTTTTGAATTGGAACAACAAAATGAAAAATATAGCCACCAGACTCACCATCAGGGCGGTCACCATTTGGCTCAAGGTTTCTACTTTGTTGCCTTGCTCGCCTCCATACTCAATATGGTAGCCGTTGGGTAACGCTATTTTTGCGATTTCGGGTTGTACTTGTTTCAGCAATTCGGCGGGCAATACATTTTCCATTACTTCCGACTGAATGGTGAGGGTACGCACACCATTTCGGTGCATAATTTTGCCCGTTTGCCACTGCGGAACAATATCGGCGATTTGACGGAGCGGCACGTTTACGCCCGTAATTGGCGATTTTAAATAGACTTTTTGAAGGTCGTCGGTGTTTTGCCGTTTGATGTCGTCCAATCGAAACACAATGCTTACGGGGTTATTGCCTTCGTACATGGTCGAAATGGCCGCTCCACTAAAACCCGTATAAACAGTTTGGGAAACGCTGGTGGTGGTAAACCCTAGCCGACTTGCTTCGGGCTTTAGGTTAATGCCAATTCCGTAATAATCTTCCGCAAAATCTTTTCGTACATACTTACTTCCGCTGGCTTGCTTGAGAATGGCCTCAATCTGCCCCCCAATTTCTTTCAATCGGCCCATGTCATCCCCTACGATACGCACCTCCACGGGCGCTTTTAAGGGCGAGCCTTGCTGCATCAATTTAACGAAAGTCGTTCCTTCGGGAATCGCAGTATCGACTTTTTGGCGCAACTCTTCTGTCAATTCTTCCGCCGTTTTATCGGTGGTTGTATTAACTAAAATTTGGGCATAGTTAGTTGTCGGAAACTCAGGGGAGAAATTATAGTAAAACCGTGGAGCCGCTGTTCCCGTAAACGTGGCATACGTGGTCACTCGTTTGTCGTTTTTAATCAACGCCTCTGCCTTCAAAATGGCCCGATTGGTTTTATCTAGCTTGGTTCCCGTCGGCATCCAAAGTTCGATGACAAATTGATTTCGCTCAGCGGCAGGGAAAAACAATTGACGAACCCCTTTGGCAAACAAAAGTCCCGCCAGCGCAATTGACAAGAAACTCGCGGCAATCGTTGTTTTGGGGAAGTTTACGCACACATCCAACAACCGATTGTACCCATCTTGCATGTAGTCCAACAACGATTTGCGTTTAGCAGGCGCATTTTCTTCGTGCTGGTGTAAGCCTTTTTTGATAAAAACATAGCACAACAAGGGTGTCAACAACATAGCTACCACAAACGACGACAGTAAGGCGATGGCAACCGTAATGGGTAAGGCAAAGATGAACTCACCGATGCTTCCATTGAGTAAAACCATGGGCATAAAGGAGGCGATAATTGTCACGGTAGCCACCAAAACAGGCACCACCAAATCGTTGGCACTTCGCCACGCTGCTGTCCAGCGGTCGATGCCTTCGTCAAGCAATTCGACGTAATTATCGGCAATGACGATGGCATCGTCCACCACCATTCCGAGCACCAAAATCAACGCCGCCAGCGATACTTGATGAAGTTCAATTCCAAGGGCGTGCATGAGCGCAAACGTCACCGCGACAGTCACAGGGATGGCGGTAGCAGCCACGGCCGCAATGCGAAATGGCAATAACAAAATCACCACTATAATCACCGAAACAATGGCTAAGAAAAACTCTTTTATGAAGTGAGAGATATTTTCTTGTACCAAATGCGGCTGGTTAACGATGGTCGTTATCGTAACATTTGAAGGAATGACTTGTTTGGCAAGTTCAATTTTTTGGTCAATGGCTTCGCCAAACTTCACGATGTTGTTTCCCTCTTGCATCTGTACGGTCAACAAAATCGCCTGTTTGCCGTTGACGGTGATGAGGCTTTGCGGCTCGGCGTAGTCGCGTTTAAGCGTCGCCACATCACCCAGTTTTACCAGCGAACCCGATTGCGACGTTCCTACAATTTGATTGGCAAGGTCGTTTTCGGTCGTAAAATACCCATTCGTATATAAAGGTGTTTTGCTGTTGTCCGTTTTAATGTCACCCGTTGGGTTAATGGCATTTTGCGATTGCAGTACCTTCACTACTTGCTGCAAACTCACGCCGTACTGCGACATTTTTTCGGAGCTAGACGAGACAACAATCTCTTCTTTTTGTTCGCCAATGCGCTTCACTTTTGACGTGGCAGGAATCGCACGGAGGTAATCTTCCAATTTTTGAGCGTATTCCTTTAACTCCGTTGGACTGGCGGTGGGGCTTTCCAAAGCAATTACCATGGCTTCGGTATCGCCAAAGTCAGAGTTGACCAACGGCCCTCGAACGCCTTCGGGAAGGTCGAGTTGCTTGGCTACCAACAACTGATTGCGCAATTTGCCCCAAAAAATATCAGGTTGTTTTACCCGTTCTGTCAATTCCACGTTGATAACCACCACGCCGTCTTTGGTAGTAGAGTACGTTTTGGCTTTGTTAACTTCCTCGTATTGAAACAAATACTGTTCGAGTTTCTTGGTCACTTGATCTTCCACTTGGGCAGAATTAGCCCCTGGAAAATAGGCAATGACCAAGCCTGAACGAATGGTAATTTTGGGGTCTTCGCGGCGGGGCATGTTCAACAATGACTGTATCCCAACGGCAAACAACATCAGCAAAACCGACAATGTTATTTGCTTGTATTTTAATGATGCTTGAATGATATTCATGGCTGTCTATTGGTTGATTGAAACCACGGTTCCGTCCGTAATTTTTGTTTGTCCTGCTACCACCACACGCTCACCTGCTTGCACACCTTTGGTGATTTCAATTTTGTTTTCTATCATTTTACCGATGCCTACCTCGCGCTTAAACGCCTTGTTTTGCGCTTTATCCACGACATAAACGTACGTTTGGTTGTTCAAATCATGGATGATACACTCGGCAGGAAGTAGTAACGCCTGCGAACTGGCATCAACCTTTATTTTTGCCTCGGCAATCATCCCAGGGCGAATTTGGGAGGCAGGATTGGCTACTTCAATCTTGATGGTAAAAGCACGGGTTGTGGCATCGGCGGCAGAACCAACCTCAATCACCCGCCCCATAAATGTCTTTTCTAGCGCCGAAACGGTGATTTCAGCACGTTGACCAATTTTAATATAATGAAGTTCACCCTCTGGGATATACGCCAATACCTTCACTTTACTAATGTCCGATACGACAAAGGCAGGAATGCCGACACCCACGATTTCGCCCGCTTCGGTGAGTTTTTTCAACATCACTCCCCCAATCGGCGAATACAACTTGGTGTCGCTTTCGTTTTTGGCGTGAAGTTGTTGCTGAAGTTTGGCTTGTTGTAACGAAAAATTCACCTTTGAAAAATCACTGTCCGTTACGCTTCCTTTGTCGTGCAAGGTTTTCAGGCGCGAAAATTCGTCCGAAACAGCATTGACCTGAACGTCCGACAATTCTTTGGCGATGTGATAATTCGTAGGCTCCAAACTTGCTACCAACTGGCCTTTTTTGACCATTTGACCTTCTTTGGCCGAAATAAAATTGACTTTACCCGCCACCAAAAAAGCCAATTTTACGGTGGTATTTCCTTCGATATTGCCGCTGACCGACACATCGTTTTTCACGGTGGTGGTCTGCACTTCTTCTACGCTAACGGGAATGGCTGCTTCGGCCGTTTTCTCGGCCAATTTTTCAGGTTTTGAGTTACATCCTACCAGCAATGCAACCAAGGCTGGTGCGGCAAAAATGACTGTTTTTTTCATGGGGATTGCGTACCTTTTGATTTGATAATACAAAGGTCGCGGGTATTTTCTCCCCAATTTTTAAGATAGATTAAAAAATGAACCGATTTTCATTTTTTAATCAACTAGCCCATTTTAACCGATTTGCCCACGAATTACGCTGAGGGTTTGTTGGGTAATGCCCAAATACGACGCCACGTGCCCAAGTGGTGCCCGAAGAAGAATGTTGGGATACTCGGCAATCATACGTTCGTAGCGTTCTTTGGCCGTATGAAACTTCAAAAAGTAATTGGTATCAGCCAGTTTTTTGATAACGCCGTACAAAATGAGTTTTTCTAAATGACTCACCTCGGGTAGCTTGTTGCTCAACTCCGTAAAGTCGCGAAAATTGAACGTAGTAATTGTGGTCGGTTCTAGGGTATCGCAGCCGTAGGGAGAAGGCTGCTGGTAAAAAATACTTTCCACCGACATCAATACGGAATCTTCGGCAAAGAAGCCGTGGGTGATTTCTTTCCCATCTTTTTCATAAAACATCCGCAAAAGTCCTGATTCGATAAAATAGACGCGTTGGGGAGAATCGCCTTCCATAAATAATACTTGGCCTTTGGGGTAAGTCTTGGTTTTGGAATGATGCTGTACCCAATCGACGAGCGAATCTGAGTAAATACCGTGCTGTTTGAGGTACGATAAAATATCCATCGAGAATGCCTGCTTTTGTTAAGTCGTAAAATAACAAAAAACAGGAGATTAATGCATCATCCGACGCTTACTAGGTTTCATTGTTTCTTAAAACTCTCGTTCCCCAAACTCACTCGATGGCAACTTGGTCTTACGATCCGTTTTGTTGAAACTATACGAAAGATTTAGCAAGAAAATATTGGTTTCTTGGATGTAATTGGTGGTGGTATAAAAATTGCTACCCCAAGTCGAAATGCGTTGCTCATTGACCTTCATTTTACCAAATGACGTATTTTGCCAAAGCAGCGAAACGCTCATTTTGTTGTTCATCAATGATTTCTTTATCGAAAAATTGGGCTGATAAAAACGCGAATCTTCCCCCTGCGCTGTATTTCTGGCCGATAAATACGAGAGGTTAAACTGCGTACTCAAAGTTGGCGTAAACTGATAATTGAGGTTAGAATTGATAGAATATACCCATCCTTGACTATTGACTACCACCGAGTTATCAAACAATGAACCCTTAATTCTTAGATTATAAACGTTTCCACCCACAAAGATTTTCAGCTTCTTAACGGGCGAAATCGTCACCCCGATTTCCGAACCCATCAAGCGCGCTTTGCCTGCATTGGTATAAATTCGGTTTAAGATTGTATCGTTATAAACGCTATTAACGCGGTTGACGATGTTCGTGATTTGTTGACGATACACGTTCCAGTACAGCGATACCTTTTTAAAATCTTTGGTGAGCCCAAGCTCATAAATCCCTACAAACTCGGGACGAATGTTGGGGTCGCCTTGTTCGAGGGTCTCGCTGTGTTCGCGTTCAGGATAAGGATTCAGCTCGTTGTTGGTTGAGCGCTGTACGCGGCGACTGTACGCGGCTTTGAGGCGAAGGTCTTTTCCCATATCGTACAGCAAATTGGCCGAAGGGAACAAATTTGACAATTTCAATTCATTCGGTTTTCCTCCACGGTCGTCCGTAAACTCACGCAAAGCATTCTCATACCGCAGTCCCGACGAAAATTCTAGCTTCTTAAACTTACCCGCGTACTGCGTATATAGACCATGGATTCGGTTATAAATAGCAACATTGGCCGTAAAGGCAGGATTAACCACCAAAGGCTCATTATTCCCATTTTTCTCAGAATAAACAAACACACCCGCTTGGTTTTGTTGACGATACTGGTAGCCCATCGAGAGTTTCCCAATGCCTATTTGCTTTTCATAATCAGCTTTTAGGCGGAGGGCACGAAGCGGATTCGAGCCCGTATTGAGGGTATATTGAAGGGTATCTCGAAGGTTATTGATGTTGATATTGCTATTTTTGGTAAAACCATCAATCATCGCATCTTCGTACAAACCCGAAACGCTCAAAGCGGAGGCATTTTTGAATTTGTGGGTATAGTCGAGGTTCACGACCTTAAACGCCCCAGATTTTAACACCAAATTGGGATTATAATACTGCGCTCTCCCCACCATTTGACTGGTCATGAGGTTTACTTTGGTGTTGTTTCGGTAATAAATATTGGCCGTTCGGTACTGGTCGCGGCCACCTACATAGACCCCCGCCGAAAGTTCATCCGACTTTGAAATGGTATAAATAGCGGAAGCCCGCAAGCCGTAGTTTTCCCGTTTTAGACTTCGCTCACCGTCGCTTGGGAATTGGGTCAATACATTATTAATAATGGTATAAACATCCCCGACACGTTGCCCTGCAATGTCGTTTTTGAGGTAATTTCCCGAAACCGTCACATCCCACTTTCCTTTGCGATAATTGAGCGTGGCGTCGGCCCCGTAGCGACGAGGTTCAGTGGCATTTTCGTAGGCTTTCAGGCGAGGCAAGCCGTATTGCAGATTGGTGGTTAGCGATAAACCATCGTTGGTACCTGTTTTGGTAATGATATTGATGATTCCTGCTTTGCCATCAGCGTCGTATTTGGCAGAAGGAGCCGTTATCATCTCAATTTTTTCAATAGTATTGGCAGGAATTTGCGACAAAATCGTGGCGGCATCAATTTGCGAAGGTTTACCATTAACCAAAATCAAAAAGCCTTTTGACCCTCTAACCATAATTTCGCCTTCGGCATTGACCATCACCGACGGGATATTTTTTAGTACATCAGTGGCCGTCCCGCCCCGCGCTACTTCAAACTGCTCGGCCTTGAATACTTGTTTTTCGAGGGTTGCTACAACGTTGGGTTTGATTCCAGTCACAGTTACCACGTCCAGTTGTTGGCTCGTTGGCGTGAGGGAAATTGACCCCAAATCTAGGCGTTGACTGGCTTTGTCATAACTTACTTCGATGTACTTGGTTTTGTACCCGACGTACTCCACTTTAATGACGTATTTGTCGTCTTTTAGACCCACAAACTGAAACGAACCTTTGTCGTCGGCCACTTCTCCTTTTACCAAGCTACCTTCTTTTTTTGACTCCAACCGAATGGTCGCAAAAGCCAACGGCTCGGTGGTTAGCGAGTCAACGAGTTTTCCTTTAATAAAACTACCCGATTGGGCATAACTCGCCAAGCCGAGTACTAACAAAAATGGGATAAAAATTAACTTTTTCATAGAATGGGGTAATTCAACTTCTTAAAAAGTATGAACTACCTCGAAGCTACTTTGGTTTCCAACGAGCAAGACGTTTACCTCACCTCCAACACCACAGGGCCGCACGGGTCTATTTCGTTTTATGGCGTCTATCCAACCTATTTGGAAGATAAACGCCATAATGTACATGGTTTTAACAAGCTTTCTACTCGTAAGCGACCTTATTGATTACATAATCTCCAAGTTTTTAGCCATAAAACGCCCCCGTTTACAGATCAATCACCCTCAAAAGTGATAGGCGCCCAAAATATGTCCTTTGACCCAATTGGAAATTTGAGCCATTTTTCTTTTTTTTGATGATGATATAATCGCTGTTCTCAGAAAGTAAAGCCTTTTCAAGAACCAATACGGGATCATTACGAATAATTACGAAATAGACGGTTATAAAAGCCGACAACAAACGGTTATAAACATTTAAAAACGACGGAGTGGCGTCAATACAATCGTTAGTGGCAACCCAATCCGAGCAACACTACAAATATCTACACCAAGAAAATGACAGAAAACCAGGATAAATACACAAGTCTCAAAATAGCAGTTCCGACTGACTACGAAAATGTTTTTTCGCATTTTTATTATGCCGATAATAAATCATCCGACATTATTTCCAAAATATTTTTGCCTTCGTATCAAACAATGTTAATATTCAACTTCGGAGAAAAAGCTCTACTTTATTCTAAAAACAAGACGGAAGTAATCATTGACAGGTGCTTCGTATTAGGGCCTATTAAACAGGCTTTTGATTATTCTTTGCCACCTAATGCTCAAATTTTGGTCGCTAATTTTAAAGACGATGCTTTTTACCGTTTTTTTGGTAACGCATCTGTTGCCGAACATTTGCCAATACATCCCGACGATTTATTAGATGAAAATTGTTTTACAGCTTTGTGGACAGCACTTAATAAAATAGAAGACATAAACAATCGGGTACATTTTATTCTTGATTTCTGCCAACCTTATTTAAGAGACAGGAGTATAATTGCTCAAAGGTTAGCGAACTTTAATGATGAAAATTTGAACCCCGTTAAATCTATAGCAAGCCAACTAAACCAAACGGAAAGAAATATCCAACTCAATCATAAGAAACTTTTAGGCTACACTTCCAAGGAAGTCAATCGTTATCAAAGATTTTTGAAAGCCATAGAACTTATTCAAGATATTGCTTCAACATCCACAAAAATAGATTGGTTTGAAATCATCAACCAATGTGACTATTACGACCAAAGCCAACTCATTCACGACTTCAAGCATTATCTCAACATCAGTCCAACAAAATATCTAAAATTTCAACAAGATATTTGTGTTGCTAAGGCTGAATAAGCCCAATTTCGTTTTCTTACAATTTTAGCAGACAGTGCCATTCTACTTTTGTCTTATCAAATTTAAAAGATAGGACAATGAAACATTTAATCATTTATGCTCATCCAAAAGATGGAAGTTTAAACCATCACTTTATGCAAACGATTAAAAAAATTCTGCATAGTAAAGATCAAGAAATCGAAATCAGAGATTTGTATCAACTCAATTTCAACCCCACTCTTTCATTAGAAGACATTAATGGACAACGAATGGGAAAAGTTGCAGACGATGTACAACAAGAACAAGATTACATTTCGTGGGCAGACCACATCACTTTCATTTACCCTATTTGGTGGACAGGAATGCCTGCAATTATGAAAGGATTTATTGACCGTGTATTTAGCTATGGGTTTGCTTATCGTTACGACCAGGGCATTCAAAAAGGTTTGCTTACTGGCAAACAAACTACCGTCATTAATACACACGGCAAATCAAAAGCCGAATATGAAAGTACAGGTATGGATAAGGCACTTTCACTAACATCTGACAAGGGTGTTTTTACCTATTGCGGATTAGAAATTAATCAGCATTTCTTTTTTGACAAAGCAGACAAGGCAAGTTCAGAAGTAATTGAAGAATGGACAAATCAAGTAAAAAAACATTTTTCAAAATGATATATGTTTTTAAGACTTCGGTTACAACTAAAAAAAATTAGCAAAACAACTTAAGCCTCAACTGGACAAAATATGCTTAAATGGCAATTGGAATTTTGACCTTGATGACTGCGACAGAATATTGCGTTTAGTTGTAACCCAAGAGCAAAAAGACAAAACAGTTTCATTGTTAAAGTCAATGAATATTCATTTTGTAGAATTACAATAATAGATTTTCAAAACAATAAAAATTAAAACAAAATAGAACAAACAGCAAAAGTACCATCCATCAAATCAGTTTACAATCCGATACTTTTAAAAGGCTATAAGGTTGCAAAGAAAATTGTAAAATACAGCATCTATGTGGCAATATTATACTTTGCATACGAAGGCTTTATGGCGTGGAAGTAACGGGCAGACCAAGAAGGGCAGCCGCTAATAACTAAGCATTCGTGGTGGCCGTAGGCCAAGCCATGAAAGTGATGGGGGACGCCCAGTCTTGAACGAAACTCGGGCGGGCGGCCAGCCTGGCGGTGAGTGCTCACCAAACATTTTTCTTTTGTTATGGAGTTATCGTTGAACGGGCAACTCCTCTGAAAGCAGACAAAAGCCTGCTTTCAGAGGAGTTGTACTGGTTTGTAGGTCATTTTTATGGCTTTTCCCGTGCGTTGAGCGTTTTTAACGCATTATTCCCACCTTGGGCTATGTCCCACAACAATTTTAGCCAATCATCATTTCCCAAATGGGTTGTTACACGGTCTTAGAACCCGAAAGTATTCGGGGTGACAAGAGTGAGTATTTCTGTTTACCTCACCTCCAACACCACAGGCCCCAATAAACCCGACGTTTTGTCAGCCGAGGAGTTTGCTCTTTTAACGCTTCTTTATTTCGTTTTCGTGGCCACAAAGCGATATACTTTGCCTGGTTGGGTATTGAAATCTTTTACTACCGTGGCTGGAAGCTGAATACCTGTCAACTTTGCTTTGTCAGATACCAACGGTTTTTTGATTTGATTGACCGAGTAGTATTCGTTAGGGTTTTCGCCTTTGCCCTCTACCAGCTTTGCATTTCCAGTCAATTCTACCCCCTTAGCCAAGCGCAGTCGGCAATTACCTCCCAATTGAGATTTGACGGTTAGGTTTTCAAGCTTACCTTCTTTCCAGCTAATATCTATTTCAAATCCCCCCACGGCTCTCAACCCTTTCACACTCCCCTCCTTCCAGTTGGAAGGAAGCGCGGGGAGGATAAATAGTTCTCCGTCATACGACTGCAATAGCATTTCAGCAATTCCTGCCGTACAGCCAAAGTTTCCGTCAATTTGAAAAGGTGGGTGGGCATCCAACAAATTGGGGTACGTTCCTCCCGACTCCCCTTTTCCCTCTAAAGGGGCAGGACTCAACTGGTCGGAAATCAGTTTATACGCTTTTTCTCCATCCAAAAGCCTTGCCCACCAATTTACTTTCCAACCCATCGACCAACCCGTTGACTTATCGCCTCGGTAAATCAATGAATTTTTTGAAGCTTCGTACAACTCAGGATTTCTAAAAGGCGAAATTTGCCCCGATGGGTACAGCCCATACAAATGCGAAATGTGACGGTGTTTATCATTCACTCGGTCCAAATCCGTCAGCCATTCCTGCAATTGCGCATGTTGCCCTACTTGCATGGGAGGTAGTCGGTTCAGCGCTGCCTTTACCGAATCCGCAAATGGTTTGTCCTTTTTGAGAATGGTTGCGGAGCTCACTAAATTGTTTAAAACGTCAAAAACAAGTTGGTTGTCCATCGTCGTACCCGCAGAAACCCCAACCCCGCTTGCATAGGTATTTTCGGGAGATATGGACGGAGCAACAACGAGCCATTTTGATTGGGGATGTTCCTGCAATACGTCTAAATAGAACATCGCCGCCCCTTTTAGGACAGGGTAATATTCTTCCAAAAAGCGTTTGTCTCCAGCGTACTGAAAGTGTTTCCAAATATGCTGGGTTAACCAAGCCCCACCCATTGGCCACATTCCATAAAACCCGCCGTCAACAACTCCCGAAATTCTCCACAAATCGGTATTGTGATGGACGTTCCAGCCCCGTGCATGGTACATTTTAGAGGCGCTTTCCCGTCCTGTTTCTGACAGGTCTTTGATCATAGCAAATAATGGCTGGTGCATTTCTGATAAATTGGTCACCTCAGCAGGCCAATAGTTCATCTCGGTGTTGATGTTGATGGTATATTTACTATCCCAAGGTGGCGCCATTTTATCGTTCCAAATACCCTGTAAATTAGCAGGTTGCCCTGCCACTCCGTCACGGCCTGGTTGTGAACTTGAAATCAACAAATAACGCCCAAATTGAAAGTAAAGTGCGACCAAAGACGGGTCTGGCTGCGATGAAAACTCTTTTACACGTACGTCTGTTGTCTTCTTTTCCTGCGGAGTTGTTCCCAGATTTAAGGCAACACGGTTAAAAAATGAGTGGTATTTAGCTATGTGCGCCGCCAATGCCGCTTTATAGGGCTTTTCAATGGCTTTGGCTAGTATTTTTGTTGCTTTTGCAGAAGCATTCTCGCTGAGGTCTTTATAGTTTTTGAAATTGGTGGCGGTTGATATATACAACACGACCTCATCCGCCGCATTGATGGTAAGGGTACTGTCAGAAGCCACCAAAGTCCCACCCTTTACGACGGGCTGCACTTGCGTCTCGAAACGTATTTTTCCTACTTTGTTATCTGAGTTTCCAGTTGTGCCAGTTAGGTAAAGACGTTTACCCGTGGTAAACACCTTACGGTTGCTGTGCGGACTTTTCATGTTAATCGTTAAGGTGATACCCGCTGCTTTGTTGGCCGTAATGCGCATAATAATTACATCATCGACCAGCGATGAAATGACTTCACGTTTATACGTCACGTCGTTAACCATATACGTGGAGGTAAATACCGCATCCTGAATATTTAACTCACGACGATAGCCCGTAAACTTGTCATGCCCAGGAAATTGAATTATAACATCACCAACGGGCTGGTAAGGCATACCGTAATTATTATTGGCCGCGGCGTACCGTGGAAAAACTTTATTGGAGAGTTCTTGGGCCTCTTTGTTTTTTCCTTCAAACAATAACTTTCGAATCGCTTGCATTTCTTCATAGACGTCGGCGGGCACGTTGTTGCCAGGCTCGCCCGCCCACACAGTTTCTTCATTCAATTGTAATCGTTCCTGAGCTGGATGGCCAAAGACCATCGCGCCCAAACGGCCGTTTCCTATCGGTAATGCCTCGTTCCAGTGGGTTGCGGGTTTGTCGTAGAAAAGAGATAAAGGCTGTTGCGCTCTCGACATAAGTGTGGCAAAAGAGAACGCCACTACTAACATAGATAATTTACAATTATTAAAAAATCTCATTGATGAGTGGGTTGATTGTTTTGGCGAATGTGAATACCTGAAGATGCTTTTATCGGATAATAATATTTAACTTACTGCTGTTGAAATAGTTAAAAAGCATGACCTCTAGCGTATTTGTGCCAGAGGCCATGCTTTCTAGGTAATTTTAATCCCAAAGTGGGCTTTGTGCTAAACCTGCCCCTTTGTTAATCTCAGAACGGGGAATAGGAACCCAGTAGAATTTGTCGTTCCAGACGGGACGTTCAATCAATATTTTATCCACATACCTGAGCGAACCGTCGGGGAGCTTATAAATATCCACCCCTTTGATGTGTTGAGATTCGGTAACAGGCGCAATTTTCCAGCGACGCACATCGAAGAATCGGTGTCCCTCGCCTACCAGCTCAATTTGACGCTCGTGACGAATACGATCTCTTAGCTCTTGTCCCGAGAGGGTTTCGGGCAGATTGGGCAAGCCTGCTCGTTTCCGAATAAGGTTGGTATAAGTTCGTGCTTCTGCCTCATTTCCAAGTTCAAATGCAGCCTCCGCATAATTAAGATAGATTTCGCCCAAGCGGAAGAAAATCCACGGCTGAGGATAGCCTCCATTAGAACGGCTGATGGGTAAATTCCGATCTATGAATTTTTTCCAATTATACGAAGTAAGAGAGTTATCGCCATTGAGTTTTGGATTGTCAATGCCGTTCACATTGGTGAGTGTTGGCTTACCAGAGGCGTCAAACCCCGTCACCCCTAACGTGACATCGTACTTAGGTGCAGCCGCAGGACGAACTTCAGGGCGGAAAGTATCTCCATGAAAAATAATCGTTTGGTAAAACCTTGGCTCACGATTGACGTATGGGTTTTGAGGGTCATAGCCCGAAGCTGCGTTGACCGTTCCATCGGCGTTGAATGGTAGCATACCATTCGCCATTTCGTACTGGTTGATAAAGTTTTGAGAAGGGCAGTTACGGCCTCCAAAACCACCCCAACCTCCATATACTCCGTTGGTATTGGTAAAGGTATAAAGGTGTCCGTTGGTGCTGTTGAATGTTCTCCCAAAAATAATTTCGTCATTTACCGACAAGAAGGTATTTTCATACCGATCAACCAATTTATACACCCCCAAGTTGATTACTGCTTTTGCAGCGTCAGCGGCGGCCTGCCATTTTGCCTTATCGTTGGTGGTATTGATTAAACTACTAGCCGCGTAAAGCAATAGTCGGGATTTCAGCGCCAGGGCCGCGTGTTTTGTGGCTCGACCAAAATTAGCATTCGTCGCCGCGTATCTGTCGGGCAAAGCAGCGGAAGCCTCATTCAAGTCTTTCAGAATGTAGTCCAATACTTGTTGATACGTACTACGGGCAATTTTATCGCGATCTTGCAAGTCGTAAATATCCTCTACGATAGGCATTCCACCATAACGCCACAGCAAATTGGCGTAGATAAATGCCCGAACAAATTTAACCTGCGCAATAAGTGCGGGCTGGTTGGCAGCTGGTACGGCTGACTTTCCAATTTCGGCCAAAAAGATATTACATCTCCGAATGTATTGATACGCTCGCTTGTAGTAATCAATGTAGTTATTTCCTTCCCCAAAGCTATTGATGTTGTCGGGATTCCATCCACCAGTGAGCCATGTTTGATCGCCGTACGCTTCATCGGTCAACTTTGACCATGAGTGGGTATTGAAACCATGAGGCACCCCATCGTACAACCCATTAACATAAAGCCCAACCAAGTTTTCATCTTTCCAAACTTGCTCGTCCACAATTCGGTCTAAGGGAGTAATATCTAAGTAGTTGTCATTGCAGCTTCCCAAGCTGATGAGCATCGCAAGTAGAATAAATATTTTTCGATTCATGATTTTGAGTTAAAAAGAAAGGTTGACACCAAAATTGAACACTTTTAACTGCGGATAGTAGTTAGCATCCGTACGTGTAGAGTTGAGATCTGCACCGTCGCCTCTTCCCTCTGGATCCATAAAACTCACCGAGCTCAAGGTAAATAGGTTGAACGCATTTGTGTAAACCCGTAAGTTACTTAGACCCACTTTGGAAAGGAGTTTTTGGGGTAAACGATAACCAATTTCAAGGGTCTTGAGCCGAACAAATGTAGCCTTGTACATATTGAACTCACTCATCTGCGGAAAATTCCCTCCTGAACGTGGCATACTACCATTAGGGTTTTCGGGCGTCCAACGATCCTTGGCTCTGAATGCCGCACTATTACTGGCCCCGCCTAATCCTGTAATACCAGGGAAATAAACTGCATTTCCTTGTCCTTGGAAAAATAGGTTTAGGTCAAAGTCTTTGTAGTTGGCACTCATATCCATACCGAACACAATTTCTGGTGTTTCGGACTTATTCAATCGGTATTGGTCGTTGTTATTGATGACTCCATCTCCGTTGTAGTCAAGATAAATCACATCACCCACTCTTGCAGTTGGTAAGTGAACCGAGTTGTCGATTTCTTCTTGCGTACGGTAAATGCCGCCAGTTGCCCAGATTAATGGAGCGCCAATCGGTTTGCCAGTTTGATTTTGGTACTCTGCAGCCTTGGGAACTTCGTCAAAATACACATACTTGTTTCTGGCAAATGAAATATTACCTTTTGCCGAATAATTGAGCCCTCCTATGTTATTTCTGTGAGAAAGGATTAGCTCAAAACCGTAATTAGAAACCTTTCCGATGTTTTCGGGTGGCAACGCAGAGAACCCGTACGTATCTGAAATACTGAGTTGTCGAGCGGCCAAAATACTTGACCGTTTTTGTGAGAAAATATCGAACTCAATCCCTAATTTGGATTTCCACAAAGAAGCTTCTAAGCCTAAATTAATTGTCTTGAGGACCTCCCACGTATAATTTTGGTTCGGTAAAACTCCAGGACTTAATCCCAACACATCTACCCCGCCAAAGTTATAAGATCTTCCAATCGAATACGTTCTCAAATAAGCATAAGCATCACTGATGTTGTCATTCCCCAACTCACCGTAAGAAGCCCGCACTTTCAGCCTGTCAACCGAACTCAAACTGCTCATAAATGGTTCTTGTGAGACAACCCATCCTACAGATGCGCCAGGGAAAAAGCCGTATCGTTTGTCTTCGGGAAAGATGGGTGACCCGTCGTAGCGGAATAAAAACTCTGCCAAATACTTCTCTTTGTAATTGTAACCTGCCCGTCCAAAATAGTTGTCGCGGCGAGTAAGGAAAGAAGAGCCTGAATTTCCAAGATCACTCAAGCTTGACCCTCCAAAATTCAAATCCAATAGGGTGGTTGTCGGAAAGTTTCTTCTTGAAGCGCTAAAATTGTTACCCGAATTTTGCGCCCGTTCAGCCCCAACCATCGCATCTATACTATGACTTCCAATAGTTTTGGCGTAGCCCAAACGGAGGTTATACGTCTGCGCAAAAACACGACCAAAATAATCCTGCACAGAAGGATTGGCGTAGAAGGTAGATTTTACGTTGATATAATCTTGCGTGGCGGGTACATATTGCCAGTAACTGTAGGGCTTTTGGAACGTTTTGTTGAAATCATGGGTAAAATCAAAGCTATACGAAGCATCAACTGTCATTCCCTTGATAAACGGCACTTTGTATTGAGCCGACAAAGTGGACTGAATTGGCAATCTTTCCTGACTTAAATACCCAACTTGGTCGCGCAACAATGGGTTTTCTCCAAGTCGCCCTGCGGCAATAAGTCCGTTTGGATAGCGAGCAGGAATCGTTGGAAGGGCCGAAAGAATATTGACAAAATTCACCCACGTTCCCGTTGACGGATACATTCTTTTTTCGAGTCGTCCAGCAATATTGAGCGATACCCGCATATTACTATTGATGTTTGCATCAATGTTAGCTCTCACCTCATATTGCTTGTAGTTTGTAGGGTTATTGACAAAATGCCCATCTTGGTTTAACATTCCAACATTGAAGAAATACAACACCCGCTGGCTTCCTCCATTGATGGTCAAATTCATTTTATTTTGAGGCGTCCAAGGTTTGAGCGTTTCTTTTACCCAATCCGTATTTGGATAGAGATTGGGGTCAGACCCGTTTCTAAAAAGCTCAATTTCGGCATTTGAAAAAGGCATTGTCGTCATCCCATTCCGTACCGCTGCCTCGTTCCGAGCCAACGCATGTTCTACGGCATCGGTTAGTTTAAGGATTCTGGTGGGTTGGCTAAAGCCTTGATTGTAAGAAAAATCAAAGCGTGGTTTCCCTTCTACCCCTCTTTTTGTTTCTACCAAAATAACCCCATTTGCCGCTCTTGCTCCGTAAATAGCCGCCGCTCCGTCCTTCAAAACAGTAATACTTTCAATGGACTGGGGATCGATACGACCTAGTCCTTCGGTGGGACGCGGCACGCCGTCGATGACCAACAAAGGTTGGTTGTTGCCAAAAGTACTCCGTCCACGAATCAAGATTTGAGCATCATCACGACCAGGCTCACCTGTTCGGTTGGTCGCAATGACACCAGGCAAACGCCCTTGAAGTGAGTTTGTCACGTTCACTGCGGGGCTTTTGACAATATCTTTTCCCGACACGCTCACAACGGAGCCCGTAAGTGTACTTTTCTTTTGGACACCGTATCCAACCACCACGACTTCTTCGAGTGCTTTTTGATCCACTTCCAATTGAATGTTCAAGCTTGTTTGCTGGGCTGATAAGGCAGCCTCTTTGGGCAAGTAGCCCACAAACGAAAACACAAGCGTTTGTACCCCGTCTGGAACAGTCATTTGGAAGTTTCCATCTGCATTGGTTGACATTCCACGGGTAGTTCCCTTTAGTAGGATGTTTACCCCTGGCAATCCCACGCCTTTTTCATCTACTACTTTCCCCGAAACGGTTCTATCAACGGGAAGAATTTCCTCCACAAAAGTTGTTTCGTTGGTCGAAGAGGATGAGCTGGGTGTCGGAATGGGTTTGTTGGAATTGGAATCACGGTTTAATATAATGTAATTGCCCGACACCGAATATTGGATACGAAGCGGACGAAGGATTTTAACCAATACCTCTTCCAAAGGCTGATTGTGCATCGTCAGACTTACTTTCTGATCACGAACGAGGGTAGGCACATACGAAAAGCGAACTTTAGCCGATTTTTCCAATTGATTCAGCACCGACTTTAAATCGCGTTGTTCGGCGTCAATGGTCACAGTTCGTTTCAGCAGCTCTTGCGCCAAACCGCTTCGCCCGTAGGTTATACCAGCACCCAACACAATGAGTAGCATGATTACACTGATTTTCATAAGAAATGCAATCAAATTGCGTTTGATAATCTTTTTTTTCATAATTTACCAACTGTTTTACGTGTTAAAAAAACATAGCCCTCCCCGGCTCCTCCTTGAGGAGCAGATGTTTGCCAAGACATGGAGGGAAAAACAATAGTCGCTGGGCAAAAATGAACATGGGTCCAAGCATGTTCATTTTACAAGCCCCGCGGCTTTTTTTTGAGCAGAGGTAGAATAACTTACTTCATTAATTCATAATTATTGGTTGGTTAGAGGTTTAGGTTTATTAATCACAGCCAGAACCCGAAACAATAATTTGGGTACCGTTGACTTTGTAGTCGGCACCAATGGTTTGGCAAATGATATCTAATTTGGTAAAGAAAGGTTCGTCTCCCATATTGACCGTCAAAAGACAGTTTTTCATCAGTACTTTATCGTAGATAATCGCAAGACCGTACGCTTTTTCGAGTTGAGCAAATACCTCCGCAATCGGCATATTATCAAACTGAAAATTAAACGTTTCCCGCTCTCGGGTAGCCAGCATTACTGGTTCTTTCACTAGGCCGCGAATGATTTGTTGGTTGTCAGTCATGAACTTTGCTTCTTGATTAGGCGTCAACATTTCTTTTTTATCGGGCATGTGCTCGCTTTCAGCTTCCTTCATTGAATAAACCGCTACTCGACCCGTTCGTACAACAACCGAAACTTGTTTATCCCCCGTCTTTATGGTAAAACTCGTCCCTATCACGCGCGTAACTAGCCCATCGGCATACACCAAAAATGGGCGCTGCGAATTTTTGGTTACGTCAAAAAAAGCTTCACCCGTTAGAAACACTTCTCGCTTCAAACGTTTGTTGATGTCGAGCGCATAACTTATTTTACTGTTGCTGGCTAACGTTACTTTACTACCATCAGGCAACGTGATTATACGACTCTCTTGTTGAGTATTGAAGACTTCGGTCAATGGCAAGGGGGAAACTTTTACTAAGCGGTCGTAGGCAAAATTGGGCGATTTCCACTGCGTTTGCCAGACTCCCCAGCCTACTCCTACCAAAACGAGTACAGCCGCCGCAACCTGCCACCAACGAAAGCGACTACTTATAGAGCGAATAGGCACTTGTTGAGCTGGAGCAGTATCGGCTAAAATTCGATTAATTTCTTGTGCTACTTCGTTATCTGATAAAGACGTGCTTTTTTGCATTTCCAGAATAAATAAGCGAGCTTCTTCAACGTCTGCTTTTTTTTCGGGATAAACTACCAACATCTCCTGCCAAATTGAGAAATCGTTTGGAGAACCTGCCCTAACCCAACGGACAAAATCGTCGTCAAGAAGAAAATCACCTATCTTATAATCCTTATATTGATTCATTAATTTACACCATTTCAGAATGCTTGTATAAGGAGGATAGAGAAATTGTAAAATTATAATGAAAAAATTATACTTTTTTTAATCAAAAAAATATAAGCAACTCATTTACAGCAAATTATAGCACGTTAAAATTCACATAATAATCCGTAAAGGGCTACCACGAGAAGACCCCATTTGTCTCGAAATGACTTCAGAGCGACGGATAACAAATTGGTTGCAGCAGGTTTTGAAATATCCAGCACTTGGGCAATCTGCTCATTGGTCAGATTATCATAAAACTTCAAATGAATAACTTCTTGCTGGCGTTTTGGTAGTTGTTTGAGAACTTTTTGAAGTTGAGCGCGTTTTTGGCTTTCGGTTTCTTCGATAATAATAAGCTGTTCGACATGGTTGCTATCGCCAGGCTGGTTGTCGTTGAAATCCTCAGGTAATTCGTCCCAAAGCAGGTCTTTTTGCCGTTTTTGGGAAATCAGGTTACGAAGCGCAATAAACAGATACACTCTGAGGTTTGAAACAGGCCCTAAAAACATCCTACGTTCCCACAAATTCACCAATAAATCATGAACACAATCTTTCAGTTGTTCGCGGTCTTTCAAAAATTTAGTGCCGTACTCAAACAGTGGTCGATAGTAGATACGTAGCAATTCCTCGAAGGCTTTTCGGTCTCCTTCACGAAATGACTGCCAAAGTTCTGTATCTCGTTCAATCACTAGAAACTATAGAAGTTGGTTAAAAATCCTTACCCCAAATAAAGCACAAAAAAAGTGGCAATTATTCAATTCTTAAAAGAAATTGTTTGATACGTCAATCATTATAGCAGGGGAAAGGGCAAAAATGCTTATTTTTTTCTAATCCCTCCCAACATCTACCATGAGCTTATCTAAACTTTTATACTTTTTGTTTTTAATTTCGCTAAAAAGCATCCCACAGATAGTTTGTTTACCTCACCTCCAACACCACAGATCCCAATAAACCCGAGGTTTTGGGCTTAGGAGCTCCTCCTAAGCGTATTGCACCCAGCGGCTTTTCAGCGGAGGGGGGGATATTAGTCTACCTTGCTCGGTGGCGTGCAGTTGCTGTCGCACGGGTCTATTTCGTTTTATGGCGTCTATCCAACCTATTTGGAAGATAAACGCCATAATGCACATGGTTTTAACAAGCTTTCTACTCGTAAGCGACCTTATTGATTACATAATCTCCAAGTTTTTAGCCATAAAACGCCCCCGTTTACAGATCAATCACCCTCAAAAGTGATAGACGCCCAAAATATGTCCTTTGACCCAATTGGAAATTTGAGCCATTTTTCTTTTTTTTGATGATGATATAACCGCTGTTCTCAGAAAGCAAAGCCTTTTCAAGAACAAATACGGTATCGTTACGAAATAGACGCCATAAAAGCCGATAACAAACGGTTATAAACGTATTAAAAAGGCAGAATGGCGTCAATCCAATCGTTAGCGGCAGCCTTTGTAGGCACCCAAAATGGCAACATTAAAACAGGACTTGGAAACCGAATTTAACAAACGAATTAAAAAATAACCTTAAAAAAACTAGTGCAAATGGGAATACCTAAAAATAAATGTAACAAATGTGATAAGTATCAAAAGACGGGACATAATTATTGCAGAATGTGTGGCTATCATTTAACCAAAGGTTATGTTCAATATGTGAAACTTGCACTTGCGTATAATACAAATGAAAAATTTTGTGGCCATTGTGGAAAATTAAGAAATGATTGTGAATGCTAAATTGGAAGGAATATCCCAAACGATAACATTAAAATTGAAAATGGCAGGACTTGACGACATAATAAAATCTACTCAATTGACACAAAATATCCATAAGTTATTAGGAATAAGTTCCCAACTCTCAGAAATATTAAAATATCACCAACGAATGACAAGTGGTTTTAACGGACTTACTGACCTTGCAAAAACCTTCCAACAACAGCAGGCAATAAAAAGTCTTAGTGGAATAAATATGCTGACAGAGCTTACCAAAAGTATGCAACAGCAAGACCGACTTATGAAAAGTTTAAGTGGCGTATCTATGTTGACAGAAATTGCGAAAAGTATGCAAGAACAAAAAACGGCATTAAGCCCGTCTTTTTCGGCATTTGACGCATTAACAAAGTCAATGAAGTCTTATTCAAAATTTGATATTCCGCAAACAACACTTGACGCAATAACATCTATAAACAGACAACATGAACAACTTTTTGGTGGAATAAGAGCAATGGCAAAAGCTCTTAGAATTCAATCGCCAGCGATAACACAAATAAATAGTCTTCATTTTGCGTTAGGTGGTATTTCAGGACACATTGCCGCATTAGCAGCGCAACAAAAAAATTGGACAATAATTGAAGACTTTGAAGAAGTTACAGAAAAGGCTCTTGACTTTACCGAAACGCTAACAAAAGAAGTTACTGAAGAACAGCAAAGACAATTTCAAGTGTTGCTGACTTTAGTTTTTGCATTTCTCAAAAAACATAAAGCACTTGGCGTATCAGCATTACTAATCATTGATATTTTTCTACGTTTTTCCGACATACATCAATACTACGACTTTCTAAAAGACAAACCAGAATCAGCAACAAAGGTTGATGTAAATCAAATATCAATTAAGCAAGACTCTGTTTTGCATTTCATCAATTTGGTAAACGAACAATTTAAACAAACCAATGAATATCGAATTACAAACCGAATCTGTGAAGTAAAACTTAAACCAAAATCAAAAACATTCACACTTTCAAGACTTCCAAAAAACTTTAAAATAATTGTTGTTCAATTTCATCACAAGTGGGTTTTTGTAAGTTATTTTGACCCCATAAACAATTTACCGCAGACAGGTTGGATAATGAAAAAATATTTAGATGAACAAAAAAAGAAATAAAGGCAGCCACTAACAGTACCTACCCAAAAGTGGCAGTTCAGTGGTTAAATCACGCTTTGTACTTCTATCAAAGGTTGTGCTTGGTTACAGTGAAGTGCTTCGAAATCACCACCTTCGACGGGTAGCTGCAAAACGTTAGCGGTCAGTTTAAAAGACGACACCAATGAACATTGACAGATACAAAATATTAATTTCAAGCTTGCCTGTGAGACAACAATGTTTTACTACAAAGCGGGCGACTTGGCTCAAAGCTGAAAACGAAATTAATTGGCTAAAACAACTCAATGACAACTTATTTGGCGACAAATTAACCTTAACAATTAGCCGACAAGATATTTTTGAAACGAAAGAACTGAGAGAAGCAATTATCAAGATAATTTATTGGGGATATACAGCAGGAATGCGGGGAAATCACTTTGTAAATATTCTCAAACACATTGACAAAATTGAAAATGCTTTATTGACCTTAAAACAAAAATCAACCCCGACAGATAATGAATTTTATGAATTAACCGCAACTTTTAAAAATGTAGCAGGACTTGGACTTTCAACTTATAGCAAATTGCTTTATTTTTTCAAAATATCGTTCAATGATAATCCTTGTTTAATTCTTGACCAGCGGCTCATTACCGTTTTTGCAAACAAAGTGTATTCTAACTTTCAGCAGTTAAGTAATATTCGTTATGACAACGCTGAGAAAAAGTATCTTGACTTCATACAACTTGCAAGACAGGTTGCGAGTAACATAGAAACAGATGGGGAAAATATTGAACTGTTCCTTTTTACTTTCGGTAACAACTTAAAAACAACAAATACAACTGAAACGAAAATTTCAAATATGTAAAATGGATACTGTCCTGAAAGTTTACCCCCCATTGCTCGGAGTGTTCAGTAAACCACTCCGAACCCAAAATAAACAGAGTGTTTGTTACACGGTAAGTGCCTAATCATCTTCTTTTATGCTTCCAAAAAAGCGGCTGGATACTACAACCGCTTTTTGCTGAAAATAACCCTTATCTACCTCACCTCCAACACCACAGGCCCCAGCAAACCCGAGGTTTTGGGCTTGGGAGCTCCACCTAAGCGTATTCCCCCCGAGGCTTTGAGGAGTTTTTTGTCGGCGGGGAGTTTGGCGTCGCCAGCTATGCGGTTGTCCCACTGATTAGTGACGCGGATTTCGAGTTTGTTTTTACCCACCTTGGCCGCTTTGGAGATGTCAACTCGGTAGGGCGCTTTCCAAAGTGTATCAATCACGGTGCCATTTACTACCACTTCAGCAATGTCTTTTACTTCGCCCAAATCTAACCACAAAGAGGTATTAGGGGCGAGTTGCGTTTTCTTTAGTTCAAGCTCTTTACGATACGTTGCTGTTCCACTAAAAAATTGAACACCTTCGTCGGGATGTTCTGTCCATGATTTAAGTTCGGGCATTGTCACTTGGCTTGGCGCGCCCCAATTTTCAGGGAAAGAGACCACCCAGCCACCTTGAATCTTTTGCAAATCACGCATTTTTCTTTCCGAAACTGTTACTTCGTTTTGTGAAGCAGTCTTTTCAAAGACCACAAAATACGACTCCCTCGGGTCTAAGTGTAGCTTAACGGTGGTCAGGCCATTGGCCATTTTGTACGAAACCGCTTCGACAGTGCCTTTATCGGCCTTCCACAGTTCAGGGACTTTACCCGTTACCCGAAACACAACCTCCAAATCTTCGGCTTGGTTTCGCATATTGAGTAAGAAATAATAGTCTGCTTCGGGCGTCTTGCGGTGCATCCACGACAAACGTGTATTGGTATGCGGCAGGGTATAATCAACGTCTTTTTTCAAATTGAGTTGCCCCAAAATCCCTGGCAGTGGCGCATTCCAAAACACCTTACCTTTTCCATATGGGCTTTGGAAAATAAACTTCCCGTCTGCCATTCCCCAAATTTCATTGGCTTTGGCCTCTACGTCTTTATCAACCGCAGGGTAGCCCACTAAACTAGGTGATTTTTCGGGTTTGGGGCCTACAATAACGGCTCCTTTTTTGAGTAATTCTTCGATTTTAGCCAAAACCTGTGGCGTCATTGTGGTTCGTTCGGGCAATACCAATAGTTTGTAACGCATTCCACTTGGCAGGACTAACTCCCCATTTTCGACCTCAAAACGTTGCAAAATCTCGGTATTCACAAAATCGTAATCATATCCTGCGGGGGCTTCATTTCGTAGTTTTTCCCAATAAGGCACCGCAGCAGGAATATCTTCGCCCAAATAATAGGCAATATCAGCCACAAAACGCCCTTCTTGAAGTAGGTACTGGGTACGCGTGAGATACGCTACAAAAGGTTTGGCTTGCTCTGCCCACGTAATGTTGCGGTTGAAGTGCGTCCCTACCATCGTATTGCCAGGTTTGGTATCCAACGGCTGGTGCGCTGACGTGTGAAATATTACTTGGTTGATGCCTTGGGTTAACCAATAATCGCCGATGTATTTCAAGGCCGCTGGCGCTTCGTAGCCGCCCCCCGTCCAAGCTTCGGCGGCCACTACTTTTTTGCCATAAATATGCCCCGCCGAAGCCGCTTCGCGCACGTCCGACTGATGGGCATGGAGGCGATCACTCGCTCCTGCGTAGGCTTTTTGCAACTCCAAATCTGCGGGCGACGTCCATTCTTTATCGGCGCCACTTCCTAAGCCTTGTGTCATTCCAAACTCGCCCATTGGTATGTCCACCGAACCTTTGTTGCGAAGGGCATCTTCGATGATGGGCATCGAAATCCCCGCTACTTCACCGTAGGTTTTAATGCCCTTTTGATGCGCATATTCGGTGATGGCAGCGTAGTGATTGTCCACCAATAATTCGGCGATAGTCAATCGAAAATCCCACAAAAAACGGTCGCTCACTTCGGCGCTTTCTACCACAAAACCCGCCAACACGGGCAAATACTTTGTAGGGTCGTATCCACGCCGTTTTTTAAACTCGGGCATCATGGTTTCTGTCCAGTTTTGGGCGTCGGCTTCGTAACTATCCACCAAAAAATACTTCATGCTTTTACCATACAATGGCCCCATTGCTTCGGCAATCGGGTTCGACCACTGATTGAGGTGCGACAACAAATGGGTTTTATTAAATTTGTCCACTTCGTATCCCGTTGCTTCTGGCATGGCAGGGCCATTTTTGGCTCCCGTCTGCGACTGTCCAATGCGCAATATAGTCCAAGCCCCCCCACTCGGGGCTGTCCAATTTAGCGTACCATCGGGTTGCATGAAGGAGGTTATATCTATAATGTCGTCTCCTTTGATGACTGTATTTGTGCCTACATGAGGGGTTTTGAGGCTTTCAAAGGCAAACATAGGCGCAAAAGCTGCTTTGTCTTCCCAACGATTGACCCGAGCTCCACTGTTGAAAATAGCCTCTGCAATACTAAAAGATTTGGGGGCAGTGGAGGGGCCACCAAAACCGCCTACGTCGTCGGGGCCACCTACGGTCGTCATGGTTGCGCCTTTCACAAAAACCACCCTAAAATACTTGGCAGTCACCTCTGGAAACGAAAATGTCCGCACTGGCAAAGCCCGAATGTCGTGCTGCGGCCCAGGCAATGCCAATAAGGTTTTGTAGTTTTTTCCATCTTCGCTAAACTGTACGTACCCTGCCCGCATCGTGCGACTAGGAAACATCGCCCCACCTCCTAATGCCAGCGAAAAGGAACGCGCTGTGTAAGGTTTTTCGTACTCAAACTGAAGGTAAACGGGTTGGTCTTGACTTGGTGTGTCAAAGGTAAGGCTAGATGTCAAGTCATCGTCTAACAATACCTTCGAATCAATACTTTCACCTTTATGGTTTGTAATTTTGGGCGTTTCTTGTTCTAATTCGGCTTGGGGAGTTCGGTAGGCTAGTACAATTTGATCTTGGTAAAAAGGCGTCGTTTTATTATTCCCCCCCGAAAACCCCGCCCCTTTGGGCAAATTCCGAATTGGACCAGCAACCGTTGGGGGTAAAGGCAGCGGACTGCTCACTTTTTCACCTCCTCGAAGTTGGGTTTTACTCCACACTATTTTTTTCATGGCTTCCTGCGATTTTACCCACGTCCCGCCCGTTTCGCTCCAGCCTGCGGCAGTTACCATGGTCATTTCCAAGCCCAAACGGTCGGCTTCGGCTGCGGTGTGTTTGATAAGATCAAGCCACTCGGGTGTCATAAACTTCACCTTCTTTTCGATCGTTTGTCCACCACCAATCGACACATCGAAGGCTTGAAAACCACCAATGCCAACGCGTTGCATCCATTCGAGGTCTTTGGTAATGCCTTCTCGGGTCACATTGCTCCCCACCCAGTGCCACCACACGACAGGCTTGGCCGATTTGGGTGGATTTTGAAAGTTTTGGCGTAATGTGGTTTGTGCCTTACTACCGAAAGTAGCGATAGCCAATGCCGCGAATAGAAGTGTTTTTTTCATTTGACAGAAATTTTATTGACAACCGATAGTTACTTAATTCAGATGCTTCACCTTTTAAAATCCAAAAATAAATCCATTAAGTACCATATCTATCCTACACCTACCTGCTATTGTCTCAAACAGAGAAAATAAAAGTCTTTTGCCATCTTGCTTGAAGATGTTATTTTTTATTTAACTTGCTGTAACGCTCTTCAACCCTTTCGTCATGCGGTTCTTCCTTTTTTGGTTTGGTTTCTGTGCTTCGGTGTCGTTGTTTGCTCAACAACGTTTTGAGTATCGTTCCTCGGAGGAACTGCAAAACATAGAACCCTTTGCCTATTTTTTAATTGACTCTTCCAAAACGCTGACGTTTACTCAATTACGTCAACTGCCCGACAAGGCATTTACCCAGAACACCAAAAACTTCCTCAACTTTGGCAATACCGAATACCCCGTCTGGCTGCGAATAGACGTAGAAAATTCATCCAACGAAGCCTTGTTCTTGATTCAGGAACTACACGATGTCCGGCTACTGGATGTCTATCTTTTGGATAAAAACGATTCCTTACGAACTTGGAAAACGGGAGCGATGCGGCCTTTTGGAACGCACTTTTTAAAGCGAAGTAATACTATTTTTGATTTGGGGAAATCGCCCAAAAGGGTTTACCTCCGCATTCAGAACACCAGCGTGTATGTACCACTAAAAATGGGTACAATTCAGGCCGTTTCTAATTATTTACACAAATATGACTTGCTTTATGGTTCTATTTACGGCGTTTTGTTGGCCCTGATGTTTTACAATTTGTTTGTGTTTTTGATCGTTCGCGACCGCGTATTTCTCTATTATTTCTTCTATATTCTAACCTCGGGTTATATCATTTTTAAGGCCGACAATCACCATCACGAGTTTATTTTCAAGCAAATCCCCAATTTTAGCTCTGATATAAATCTCTCTTCCCTTATTACGTTATTTTTTATTATTCTTTTTGCCAATGCTTACTTACGAATGAAAGAACTGACCCCCAAATTCTTTTGGACGTTGGTAGTTTTGTGGTGTATTGGGCTAGTTTTGATGCCTTTTGAATGGCTCCCTTACCGTGGCTGGGTCAATGACGTGTTTCAGTTGTTGGTGATTTCCATCATGTTGGTGCTTTTGGGAGCGAGTATTTACATACATTTTCTGGGTTTCAAACACGCTCGTTACTTTGTGCTCGCGTTTGGTTTTTACATTTATGGGGTCGTCAATGTGTTGTTGGGTTTTATGGGAATTGTGTCGATGAACAATTTACGGTCGGCGTATATCTACCAAATTTGTTCGGTACTGGAGGCCATTTTCTTTGCTTTTGCGGTGGCTTATCGTTTTAATACCTACCGAAAAGAAGCCAAAGATGCGCAAGAAATTGCGTTGAAACGCTCGCAAGAACACGAAGCGCTGCTACAAAAAAATAGCCAGTTGCTGGCCGAAAAATTACAAATAGAACAGAATCTTCAAACGGTGTCGGCCAACAAAGACTTTAACCAGCTTCTTCAACAAATCAAATCGGATAGCCAACCGATTAAGAAAATTTCGATACCTACCGTGGAGGGAGTGATTTTGTTTCCCGAACAAGACATCAGTCGTTTGGAGGCCATGGGGAGTTATTGCACAATTTATTTGACCGACCATAAAAAAATCACCACCTCCAAACCCATGGCGCACTTTGAGCAGATGATTGACGAACGGCAATTTATGCGGATTCACAAGTCGCACATCGTAAATCTCGACAACGTCACGCGCTACATTCGGGGTGAAGGTGGGTCGGTAGAAATGAAAGATAAGTCGGTGGTACCCGTATCGCGACGAATGAAAAACGAACTTTTGCAACGATTGGCCATCGAAACTCCCGCCGTTTAGAAATTAGATGCCGCAGTTCAGAAAGTAGAATTGTTTTGAGGATAGCGAGGGCTGTACTTTTGGGTAAACCATTTACCACAATGCAAAAGTGTCATCCTTAAACCTCAAAATTATGTCAAAATCGGCCAAAACCGTTTATTTTTTCAGTTTTTACCTTTTCTTGGTAGGGCTCGAACTTACGTTTATTCCCAACTTTTTTACCAAAACAGCGCAACTCCCCGAAGCCCACGAACCTTACATTAGAGTGGTAGGGATTTTGGCCATTATCCTCGGCGTTTATTATTATCAATCCGCCAAAAACGAACTTACTCCTTTCCTCAAAACCACGATTGTCGGGCGGCTGATTTACTTTTTTGGAGCTGTTGGATTGGTCGTTTCTCAAATTGCTCCACCCGTGTTTATTGCCTTTGGCGTCGTGGATTTGCTGGGCGCTGTCTGGACGTGGCAAACGCTCAAAAGCGAAGGCAAAATGTAAGTGCAACTATTTCTCCAACAAATACCCATTCACTAACTATGCGTAAGCACTTACTCCCATGAAAAAGACCCTTTGTTTCTTATTTTTTGCCATTGCGTTGACAACTTCCGTTTCGGCCCAAACTTCCATTGCGACCTTGTTTGAGGACATGAAAAAGGCGTTTGAAGCCAACCCCTCTAAAGCCATTCAAGAACAGGCAGTGGAAGATTACATGCTCGTTTCGGGTACGGGCTACATTGCCAACAAACAACAGATTGTCAATTTGTTTAAAGACGTCAGTAAAGTAGATGCACGCTTTCAAGACCTTAAACTCCGCCAATTTGGCAACCTCATCATTGCCACTGGTCGTGAGTTTTCGGTGAGACACTATTCCAACGGCTCACCCGATTTGTCCACCGATTATTTGGTGACTTACGTATATGAAATCAAAGATGGGAAATTACTCTATGTAAGCGGACAGCACACAGTTCCTGCGGCTAAGTGATAGTTTCTCAATAGTCATCAAAGAAACAACCTCACTAACGCTTTGTCTAGTGAGGTTGTTTCTCGTTAAAGCCTTATCTAAAACACGTATGAAAGCGTAAAGCTTGGCGATAGTCCGCTCGATAAATTTACTGATAAACTTTCTTGAGATGCAAAAGGTGAGTTGTATTGAATGGCTAAACCCGCCAATTCGGCCTCCACTAAAAAGCGGTTGCTAATCAAGTAAGCCAGTCCAACTGATGAGCCTAGCTGATAGGTGTTAGTGTGGTAAGTGCTATTTGTAGAACTTCCTTTTTGGGTTGAGTTAAAACGCATAAAATTGAGAGAGCTTTCAATGTAAGGTGTAAAGCGGCTATTGGCTAAGTAGCGCTTCACAAAGACACCGCCCGAATATTGAGCTTCGGTTCTGGTGAAATTCCCTGATACATTGACATATTCTTCGTTGTCTCTTGCAAAACCAACACTTGCTTTGACCCCAACCACCGTTTTGTCTTTTACAAACTTCCCAACTTTTACCCCAAAACGGTAATTACTTTCCTTGTTTCGTACTCGGTAATTATTTCCAAGGGTATTATTGTCTTTTTGCTGCAATGACGACAAGCCCATGTCTAGCCCAGCAACCCAATTGCCATTTTGTAGCGTAGAAAAGGTTGCTTCCTCTACCCGAAAAGACGTAGGACGTACCCAGTAAAGTAGCCCCAAGGATGCGCCTGTAAAGTTAATGGGAAATGAGTTAGAGCTAGTGGCTAATTGAAGCGCCCAGTGGCTATCCATAAAATAAATAGCCCCCGCCTTGAAAATAGGATATGCCGAAATACTAGAAGATTTTGAAGTTAGCAGTGTAGTTGTGCTACTTTTGCCTTCGTTATTTATAAAACCCAGGGAAACATTAATTCCTCCTCCCACAAAACCACGCCATTGATTTTTTCCAAAAAAGTAAGCTCCTGAGGTTCCTATTCCAAAACTTGAATTGGTCATTCGGAACTGATTATCATCAGCTCTACCAACAATATTTCGGCTGAAAACTATACTTTCACTGGCGTTGATTTCCCAAAGGACATTATCTCTTACAAATTTTCCATACTGAAGCCCTAAGCCCACAGCCGTATTTCGCCATTTTGAGTTGTAATTCGATTTTTTCAACGTCGTACCAAAACTTGTTGAGAAATTTCCTGCAATAAACGAATTACCTTTTTCAGTTTGGCCGCACACACTGAGGGCAGAGAAAATGAGTAAAAATACGTAAGCGTTTTTCATGACATTGTTTTTTTGAGTGAATAACTATACTCAAAACGCGGTTGTCACTAATTTATTTGGGAAACTACTTCCTAAATAATGTTAAAATCCGTTGGTTATCTGCTTTTGTCATTATTCCTAACTCATCCACCATGTTTCGCTATTTTTACCTCCTCCTTTTTCTTTTTGGGTCGCTCATAAATCGGGCACAAAACAACGAGCAAGCCTATTTTGACCAAGCCTTGTCCAACGGCAAAGTGGCGAACGAAGCGTTCCGACGTAGTCATCATTTTTTGCAAGGCTGGCTTACCAAAGCTGACCCAGCGACGGGGCTGATTCCGCGTAACCTTACCCAAAGTACGTGCATTTGGAACGCTTGGGACGCTGCCGCCGACAATTATCCGTTTATGGTCATGACTGCTTCCATGCTTGACAAACCTCTTTTTGAAGGTAAAATGCGCGAAATATTAGCCACCGAAACGCGCCTTACCTCACGCGTCGGGCGGCTTCCCGATACCTATTCTTTTTGCAAAAAAGCCTTCGAAAACGCCGAAATTGATACAAGTCAAATTGTGTTTGGAAGCGCCGAGTACATGAAAGACGGGCTTATCCCCCTCACCGAATGGCTAGGACCAAGCCCGTGGTCGGAGCGGATGTTGGGTATTTTGGCGGATCTTGACAAAATCGTGGACGTCCCGACCCAAATCAAAGGCAGCTTTTTTGGAAACAGCGCCGTGGTCGAAGTCGGGGGCGATTTGCTGCAAGTATTGGCGCGGATGTATTGGCTCACCAAAAACCCCAAGTGGCTGGCGTGGGGCATCCAAATTGGTGATTATTACTTGAGCGAAGCCCATTTACCCACCCGCGCTTTACAACGTCTTCGTCTCCGCGACCACGGTTGCGAAATCGTATCAGGTTTGGTAGAAATGTACGCTGTGGTGTCGGTGGTCAATCCCGCTAAAAAGAAGCAATGGCAACCTTACATCCACGAAATGTTGGATACTATTTTGGCCAAAGGACGAAATGAGCACGGGTTATTTTACGATGAAGTTAACCCTCTGACGGGTGAAGTAATTCAAAAACGGATTGCTGATAATTTTGGCTACACCCTCAATGCCTTTTACACAGTGTATTTGATAGATAAAAAAGCGGCTTACCGCGACGCTACCTTAAAAGCACTCAGCGCCCTCAATGCCAATTACCGCAACCACGACTGGGAATCGGGCAGCGCCGATGGCTACGCCGACGCCATCGAAGGAACGATGAATTTGTATTTACGCGAACCTATAACCAGCGTAAAAGAATGGCTCGATAGCGAAATCAAAGTGTTGTGGAATTTTCAAAAGCCCGACGGAATCATTGAAGGATGGCATGGCGATGGCAATTTTGCCCGAACGTCGCTGATGTATGCGCTTTGGAAAACGGCGGGCACGCAACTTTCAAACTGGAATCAGGAGGTAATGTATGGCGCTGTGGCCGAAAAAAATGCCGTTTATATCACGCTCAGTTCGCCCAAAGCTTGGTCGGGAAAGTTGGTTTTTGGTGGACAATGGCACAAACAAAACTTGCATCTACCGTTTGATTATCCGCGCATCAACCAGTTTCAAGAATGGTTTCCGATTGAAGCCAATAAGAGCTACGAATTGACGATTGACGGAAAATCACTCAACGTTAAAGGGTCAGTTTTGCTGGCAGGTTACCCCCTCCAACTCAAACCTCAACAAACGATTCAGGTACGGTGCAAGCGTTGACAAAAAGGTTTTAAAAAATCCAAAATCGCTTCGGAGAAGCGCAACCTTTGTAGCCGTAACATTTGTAGAAAGGTTTTGAACAATCCAAAACCGCTTCGGAGAAGCGCAACCCTTACAAAGGTTGCGCTTCTCCGAAGCTTCGTTGTAACTATTATTCTTTTTCTACAAATGTTGCGCTTCTCCGAAGCTTCTTTGTAACTATTCTTCTTTTACCACAAATACATAACTCCCTGATATTAAAGGAAGTATCACTCCCCCATTTTCTAGCTTTGCCCCTTTCCATTGAGCAATACTTTTGCCACTTTCGGTGATTTGGTTCAGGCTTTTGGCAGGAAGATGCAACGTCGCGGTCGTATTGGCAGGCACCGTACATTGGTAACTGAATTGGGTTTTCCCAGTCTCCAGTCCACCAGTAACCAATCTCCATTCACTCGCAATCCGCCCGTACATGGTATCCACGTAGCCTTTGGCGAAGGTAATGCGTTTGTCGGGGTCTGGAGTTGGTTTGAGCACAAAGGCTTTGAACGCTGCTTTGTCGGGATGGCGCTGGATTCCCAACGAATAATTGTACATCCACGAAGCCACCGCCCCAAACGAATAGTGATTGAAGGAGTTCATGCTGTTATTCCCTCCAAAACCATTTTCGACCGTATAGCTGTTCAGGCGTTCCCAAATCGATGTTGCACCGTTGACCACCGAGTACAACCACGACGGATAGTCTTTTTGTTGCACCAACCGATACGCATTGGCGTGATTTCCGTTGTCAGAAAGCGCCTCCGAGATAGAAGCCGTACCAATAAAGCCCGTCATTAGTGAATACGCAGGGCGCTCGATGCCGCCGTCATCTTTATTTTTACGCTCGATGGTCTCGTTTAAATACTTGATAGCAAACGGCTTATTCACTTCGTCAAACATCCCCAACGCCAACGGAATGGCGTACGACGCTTGGGTGTCCATGAGCACACCTTTGTCCGTTTTTGTTTCGGCAGATTGTGGTCCTGGAGGCCCCATGCGCGCTGCTACCACCCCCGATTTGACGGTGCGATGGGTGTTTTTGTCGATGTAAACCTCATTCAAAATCTTTTTCACCTCTTCTTTCCGCTTGGCAAATTGAGCTGCCTCGTCGGTTTTGCCCAAAATCGTAGCCACTTTGCTCATGATGTCTAGGTCGTACCCAAAGTACGCCATCCAGAAAAGCGTATTATCGTTTTTATTGTTTTCGGGACTCAACCAATCGCCCAACGGGCCTTCGTTTAAAACCCCATTCATTTTATCCACCTTGGTTTCCAAGAAATTGATGTACTTTTTCATGGCGTCGTAGTGTTCGCGTAGCAGCTGATTATCACCGTATTGACGGTAGGTTTCCCACGCCACAGTAATCCCTGCGCTTCCCCAAAGCGTGCCCCCAAAACCACCACCCACGGGAGCTACGTCGGTAAAGCGACCGTTTTCGGGTTGCATATCGCGCATGGCCAACAAATGACGACGCAAAAATGGATTGGCTTGGGCTAAATAGGTAGCGCTTTTGGCAAACACCGAAATATCACCGCTCCACCCCATACGTTCGTTTCGGGCGGGGGTGTCGGTCGGAATCGACAAAAAATTACTGCGAAGCGACCACGTTATGTTTTGCCAAAGTTTATTTACCAATTCGTTGGAAGTAGCGAAACTCGACGATAAATCCATGACCGAACTAATCACCAAGCCCTTTACATCAGACACAGGAATGGCTTGATCAATGCCCGTAATTTCCAAGTAACGGTAGCCGTGGAAAGTAAAACGCGGCTGAATGACTTCGTCGCCCCCCTTCAAAGTGTACAAATCTTGGGTCAGCGCTGCCCGAATGTTTTCCATCATCACCATGCCTTCGTTGCCTTTGTAATCGGGCAAATTGGGGTATTTCATTTCGGCATAGCGCAAGGTGATTATCTGCCCTTTTCGTCCATTTTTGATAGTAATTTGGGGTACTCCCACCATGTTTTGCGTCATGTCATAGACAAATACTTTGGGGCGAACTTCTTCCAAACTTTTGGCCGTCAACGTTTTGACAATCGTGGCATTTTCACCCATTTGCCCCACCAACTTAAAATCGTCATATTCCAACGACGACTTTCGACCCAGTGCATCGGTAACGGTACCCTTAAACGCAGTTCCATCCAAAGGCACAGCTACTGCCGATTTCCAAGCCGCATCGTTGTAGTCCGCCGTCGCCCAGCCATTCACGGTTGCCTCTTTATTCGCATCATATACTTCTCCCTGAAAAAACGAACCGTAGCGAATGGGTCCATCACTAAAAAACTTCCATTCGGTAGGATTTGACGTCACCACTTGTTCTGAACCATCAGCGTAGGTAATGACCAATTTACTCAATAGTGACTGGCGGTCGCCGAAGAAATTCCAGTTTTCGCCGCTGAACGTGATATTACCACTCCACCAGCCTTCGCTCAACCACGCTCCAATGGCATTCTTTTTACCCGATTTTATACCAGAAGTAACATCATACGTTTGGTACATGTGGGTTTTGTTGTACTGCGTCAAACCTGGGTTAAAATAATCGTTTGAAACGCGACTTCCGTTGAGAAAAAGTTCGTAAATCCCACGGGCAGTGACGTACAAACGTGCTTTAGCGATAGGTTTCGACTGGGTTGTAAAAGTAGTCCGAAGCATAGGCGCTGCGTTTTGGCTGGGGTCGGCCGTGACTAAGCCGCTACTTACTGCGTAGCTTCCATTCTCAACTTTTACATTTGAGGCCTTAAAAATGCCCGAATAAGGCTGTTTTTGAAGATTTTCACTAAATAAAGGATTAGAAGGAAAGCGATAATTCCGAACCGTAACCCCCGAAAAAAACGCTTTTTGTCCCTCAGCAACCCGAAAGCCTATATCGCCCAACATCGGAAAACTGATATAGTTATTACCACTTCCAACGGGATTAAGATTGAGCCCCCGAGGACCAAAGCGCCCACCACCCCCTGCGGGTGCGGCTTTGTCTTTGAGTTTGTTTACGTCTTTATTCCCATCCACATAAAACTCAAACAGACCGAAATTACATTCTACCAATAGCTGGTGTTTTTCATACTTATTGGCGGTGTTTATCAATGCTTGCGGAATCTCGAAACTTTTGAAAGGGACGTTCGCTTTGTCTTCTTTGGTATAGCCCACCCGATAAATATTCAATTTAGCCAAACCATCTGGGGCATCGCTAACGTTGGAAATATCTAACTCTAAAGCCACATAACTTTCGTCCTTCCCTTTCGTCACCCCCATGAGGTTTAGTTCTTTGGTCATCAAACGGCGATCGTTAGCACCAAAGACAAAGGCTGCTTTGGTCGTATTGCTGGTTTTATCGAGCTGAAGGCCATACTCAAATTTAAACACTGACAAATAGTGAGCGTACAGCACCATATCCTCCTCTCCTCCCCCAATCCAGTTAGCACCCGACCACGCCGAAATCGTAGGATTCATCAAGCCTGTTTCAAACCACGAACTACTCGTAGTTGGTTTGCCCGTATTATCCCAAACGGTCAATTTCCACTGGTAGCGCGTGGTAGGTTGCAGGCTGCTCCCCGCGTATTCAATTCCGTGTGACAGGTCAGTAGTCACCTTTTTGGTATCCCAAACCACCTGATTCTTGGTGTTGGAAACCACAATCTGATAAGCACTTTGGCTGTACCCTCGCTTGGCATCAAGGGCTTTCATTTGCCAAGAAAACTGCGGAATTGGGGTATCAATTCCTAACGGCGTGGCTTGATAGTTGACTTGAAGTTGGCTCAGTGCGACGTTTGCCCACACTTTTGCCCCCCACAAAAACAAAACACAAGCGGTAAAAAATAGTCTTTTCATTTTTGAACTTTGGTTTAGATATGCTTCTGCATTTCTTTTAATTATTCAAAAATATATTGACATTATACCGCTTGTATCCTGTGCTTTCCCGTTATTGCCTCAATGTGGTACAATAAGCTTTAAAACCCTATTTCACCACTTCACTCACCAAAATGATGGGAGCGACATTGGTATAATTGGCAAAATCTGTCCGAATGGCGTCACGGTTTGGCGCAATGGCTGCTTGATAGTCACTGAGGCTTTTGACGTAAAAAGAACCAATCGCCATGTAGGGCAATGGTTGGTTAGGCAAGCCACTCGCAAGCCCTTTTTCAATGGTATATTTTACCAAATTTGCCCCTAAGTACCCCGCCACCATGGGCATGTGTTTCGATTCATAGTATTCCATGTTAAAGGTTTTTCCTTCGGCGTAAGGGTACATCACCGAGATTTTAATTAAACCTTTTTCAGCAGCATCTTTGTTTTGTTTGTCTTGGCTAAACGCTGCAACCGAAGTGATTAAAAGAAAAAAGGACAGAAGTAGTTTAAGCTTCATGGCTAAGGGTGTTTTTTAAGTGTTAACTGATTGATTTAAAACAATTTCGCACAAATATCTAAAGAGGTTTTATATTTGCAAAACGCTATTTTTCGATAAAAACAATCGAAAAAACCGATTTAGAAACATGGAACTAAGACAACTCAAGTACTTTTTAAAAGCCAAAGAGCTCTTGAACTTTACAGAAGCAGCCAAAGTACTGAATATCAGCCAAAGCACTCTTTCACAACAAATTAAACAATTGGAAGATGAATTAAACGTGCCTTTGTTCAACCGTATTGGCAAACGAATCACGCTTACCGAAGCGGGAAACCTGTTTGCAGAATATGCGTTACAAAGTATCAATCGGGCAAACGAGGGGTTGTTACTCTTACAAGATTTGAAGAACTTGAACACAGGTAAAATCACCGTCGGGGTAATTTATTCCATGCGGATTCTTTTTGCCAAAACCCTGATACAGTTTGCCCAACTGTACCCGAATATCAAAATTCAAGTGGTATTCGGTACGACCAAGGACCTGCTCGACAAGCTCAATTCGCACCAATTTGATTTTGTCTTGATATTCCACGAAAAACCTAACGAGCCTCACCTGAAATACCAACCAATTTTGACCTCAAATATGGTATTGGTTACGGCTAAAAAATCACCGTTGGCCTCCAAAAAAACTATCCCGCTCAATGAAGTAGCTACACTCCCTTTGGCGCTCCCTTTCAGCGGCTACAGTACGATACAGTTTTTTGAGGAAGTGTTCAGTCAAAAAAATTTAGAACCCAACATCTGCATGGAAATCAACGATATACCTACGTTGTTTGAAATTGTCAAAACGGGTTTTTGGCATACCATTCTAAGCGATACCAGCGTAAACGACCCCGAAGTAGTGGGCATTCCTATTGAAGGCGAAAATATGAGGCGAACCATTATGATTATTTCCCTCAAAGAAGCCTACGAAAAACAGGCAGTAAAAAAGCTGTATGAATTGCTGCGGGGTACTACTTAAAATACATAGTCCGACGGTGTTCTATGTGGCCTATGTGTTAGCCTATCACCCGCAAAGTTTCCTACACCTATTCTCGATAATCGTCAATCTTTATCTTCATAAGATACAAACTCATAAGTAGCGTTGCCAGCAGACACATTGAATCTCAAAAAGCCCCTTGAACCGTGTGTATTACCCCGCCATGATGGTCGGCCAGCGATAGAGCCACCAGTGATGTAGTGGGTTTTTCCCGCTATATTCAAGTCCTCAAACCAATGAATGTGTCCTTGAAGAACAAACTTGAGGTTATAATCTTTAAAAAGGGCTAAGACTTCGTTACGATTAGCAACTGGGGGCTGGGATAAATAGCCGTTTTGAGGAGGATACAGGTCATGGTAAGTTGTCACCAACGGAATATGAGCGACCACCACCACGGGGGTTTCGGGTTTTACGGAACTGAGGTCACTTTTTATCCATTTTAACTGAGTTTCATCCACTCTACCTATGTACTTGTAATTATCTACATCCAACACGTTTAAGACCATAAAATGCCATCCTTTGTGGTTAAATGAATAGTAGGGATTACCAAAATACCGCTTAAACATGCCCAGTTTATAGTCAGGATGCGATGAATCCTCTGGACTTTCCTCGTAGATTCCAAAGAGATCGTGGTTGCCTACGCAATTGTAAACTGGCACTTTAAATCTGCGAGTCTGAGCAATGTAATAGGTGAAAAGTGAATCTCCCTTCGCACGATTCCCCCGCATGATGTCAAAAATTTGGTCTCCTCCTGAGAGCACAAAATCAGGTTTTATTTTCTCTATTCGCTGTACTACTTTATTGAATGCTTTTTCTACGACAGGGTCAGGGCGTAGGTGCATGTCAGTCATAAAGACGAAGGAAAAGTTATCGTTTTGAGCCGAAACAGTTTTTATACACAGGCTGAAAACCAAAACAAGTAGAAAGTGCTTTATCATGAAAATACGATTTTTTAAGGTATAACTGACAAAAGCACTGTTCGGGCTATGGTGTTAAGTAAAGTAATTGTAAAGGCTCATTGTACAAAAATAATTGTCAGAATCGTTTCATTTCACCCCAAACCTCACTCCCTTCATCGCCTCTTCCTTCACAAAAGGCTGGTTGTAAAGGCGTTTGCCTGTGGCTTTAAAGAAAGCATTGGCAAAAGCAGCGGCGGCGGGTGGCAGGGCGGGTTCACCTAAACCCGTCGGGTTGATGGCACTATCGACAAAATGGACGTCCACATCAAAAATTTCGTTCATCCGTATCAGGCGGTACGTATCAAAGTTTTTTTGGTCGGGAATACCGTTTTGCAGCGTTACCTCTCCGTACATGGCGTGGCCAATACCATCAAGGATTCCCCCTTTTACTTGTTGGTAAGCACCGCTTAGGTTGACGACTACCCCACAATCAACGGCCGCGATTATTTTCTTTAATACTATCCGCCCTTTACTTTTCTCTATTTCAGCTACTTGGGCAATGTACGAACCGTGCGAAAAGTAGGCGCTAAAACCTTGAAAAACTCCTTTCTTTTTGCCCCAATTTGATTTTTCTGCTACCAATTTTATCACCCCCTTCATCCGCTCGATGTCGTATTTCACGGCTCCAACGGGTGTTTTTTGGGCTTTGTCGAGGTACTCCAAACGGTATTCGATGGGGTCACGTTTGGCAGCGGTGGCGATTTCATCAAAAAACGACTGCTCGGCAAACCCCAAAAAGTTCTCAGAAGGCGCTCGCCACGGACTGACGGTTACGGGAGATTTGTGGTCAACCGAATCGACCAGAAAATGGGGAACAGCCCCCGCAGGAAAGTGATCGGGGCGTGTACTGTTGCCTGAATTAACACCCACTCCGCGCATTCGGTAGCCTATCCAATTTCCCTTTTCGTCCAATGCCGCCTCAAAACGATAGCGCATGGCAGGGCGGTACTGCCCGCCTCGCATGTCATCTTCGCGCGTCCACATCAGCTTGACGGGTGCTTTGACCAAACTCGACAATTCAGCTGCTTCCATCGAATAATCCGAACGTTGTCGGCGACCAAAACCACCGCCCATGCGCGTCATTTCCAAGGTAACTTTCTCAATATCAACGCCCAACAATTTTGCTACATTTTTTCGGGTATCTTCGGGCAATTGGGCAGGGCCAATCAGCTCAACGCTATCTTGTTTTACGTGCGCAAAGAAATTCATGGGTTCCATGCAGGCGTGCGACAAAAAAGGTGCTTGGTATTCGCGGGTAATGGTTTTTGGTGCTGTTTTCAAAACAGCTTCTATATCACCATCTTTGCGCGCTGGTTTTACGTCTGATTTTTCCAGCAATTGTTTCATAATGCGGTCGTGGTCGGCCGTGCTTTCCACCGCTTCGTCGGGCTCGTAGGTTACCTTGAGTGCCTTTCGGGCGTTCATCACCTGCCACGTGGACTTACCCAAAACCGCCACTTTATTTTTAAAAACAATCACCTCTACAATACCAGGCATGGCTTTCGCTTCGGCGATTTCAGCAGATTTTATTTTTGTTCCAAACGGCGGGCGTTCAATCATCGCCAACAGCATTCCTTGGCGATAAATGTCCAATCCATAGATCGGTTTTCCCGTAATGATGTCTGCGTTATCGACGTTGTGAATGGGTTTACCAACCAGTTTATAGTCTTTTTTCTCTTTCAACTTTACTTCTGTCGGTACGGGTAAGGCGGCGGCTTCGGTGGCCAATTCACCATAATTAAGTTTGCGGCCAGATTCTTTGTGCCACACCCAGCCATTGTCCGTCGTCAACGTATGGGTAGCTACATTCCAACGTTTTGCAGCAGCTTCTATAAGCATTTGCCGAGCCGTAGCCCCTGCTTTGCGAAGGCGATCCCACGAGTGTTGCATCGCTCCGCTCCCCGCCGTGGCTTGACGGTTGAATTTTTTGGTGTCCAAATGGGCTTGAACAATTTTTACGTTCTTCCAATCGGCGTCCAGTTCTTCGGCCACAATCATCGGAAACGCCGTTTTGATGTTTTGACCTACTTCTGGATTCGGGGCAAAAATGGTGATGACGTTATCGGGAGAAATGGAAAGGTAACTGTTGAAAGTAACCTCCGCAGGCAACGTAGCCGCCAACGAATCATTTGCCCGAAAACTCAGTAAAATACCCCCTCCTATCATGGTAGAAGCCTTTATAAAACCCCTACGATTCAATTTGTTAGACATGGTGTGTTGTTTTTTAATTTTGACCAAAAACCTTCAGTTGTCGCATCGACCACGGAACCTCGTCGCTGTCTTGGGCCAAATCTTCGTTTAGTTTTAAGCGTAAAAATTTGGTTTTAACATTCCCCAAAGAGACCACATTTTCCCCTTCTTTTCCCTTCAACTGTTCCAAGGATTCCTTCCAATTTGTCCCATCAGACGACGTCTCAACGGTATAGACCCTTGGGTAAGACTGAACCATCGGAGGTGGAGTTTGGGGAGCTTTGGGGTTGCGCTGCCAGCCTTTTTTGATACTGGCAGGTGCTACAAATTGCAGTTCGGTCAAGTTCATTTCCTTAGGAAACTCAATTTGGTACCACATTCCCTTGGACTGGCGACCGCCTGTGGTCCAACCTTCGTAGGTAAAGGCACTTTGAGGAGAGACATTTCCTCCAATACGGGTCGAAGTGGTGTGGCTCGCCGTTATTTTCCAACTTTCTTGTGGCTGCAATTCGTGCGGTACTGTTTTTATCAATTTATCGTACGGATACATCCCTTTTTGGTCGGCCGTTTTAGCCCGAATGCTCGCCACTTGCTGCGGCGTCACCATCGACGCGTCGTTAGACAACCCATTTCGGATGTACGAAATGACATCAGCCACCCATTCGTCCGAATGTTCTTTCATCGAAGTCATCATTCCTCCTGCGTAGGTTTTTCCTTCAATCGCCCCTTCCATTCCGTGCAAAACTACCCGAACAGCGTACTCGGGATGCGATTGAATACGGGCCGAACCTGCCAACGCGGGAGCAATCAACTTACCACCGCCTGCGGGCGTTCCTTGTCCATTATTTCCGTGGCACTGCGAACATAACTCATTGTAAATCATTGAACCTCTATCCAAAGACGCCTGTTGTTCTTTACCCAAAGTCGCTCCGCCAAACGGCCCCGTATTTCTGGATTTAGGAGGTTCAATAATTTGCAAACCTACCAGTTTTACGCCCGCTGCGTTGTTCTTCTCCATAGCGGCTTTGATACCGCTTTCCATGTTTGGCAACTTCAAAAACTTGGCCGTCATCATGGCTTGAATCACCACGTTAGCGTCGGGGTCATTGAGCAAATTTGCATAAACCGTTTCTAAACTTTTTTCGCCTGCTTTGTGAAGCGTTTCACTCGCGCGAATGGCCTGAATACGAACGCGCGGATTGAGGTCTTGCATTAGCTTTTGCACCAAATTTACTTTCAACGCTCCCAATCCTTCCAACGACCACAACGCGTGAAATCGTGCAACGACACTCTTGCTAGTCAGCGCCATAGAAGTCAAGGCTGGAACCACCGAAAGGTCTTTTTTGAGTACGATTAACTGTTGAGCAGCATCGCGACGCCAGCCGTTGGGATGTTCAAGATGTTTGACCAAAGCCGCCGAATTTTCATTAAGCATTTTTGGCGCTGCTTTATCGCGTTCTTTTCCGTCGTAGGTAATGCGCCAAATTCGACCCAGTCCCACCACTTTATCCAATTGATATTGCTCAATTTTGGTACGGAGGTACGTTCCTTTTTGAGTCCATTGTCCTTCCTGAATGATGCCGTGGTACATATCCACAATGTACATGGTTCCGTCGGGGGCAGTAGCCATGTCAACGGGGCGAAAAAGCGGGTCGGTAGAGCGTAAAAACTCTGATTTTTGGTCTTGAAATACGTTATGAAGCGTGGTTAATCCTTCTGAAACAACAGGATTAATTTGGCGAACAATCCGCGCAACGGGCTCCCCATAAAAATACTGCCCTTTAAGATTTTCGGGCAAACGGTCGCCGCGATACACGTCATTGCCCGCCGCCCCTGTCACCCGATTTAGCGAACCGTCGGGCTGACGCACTTCGTCCATACCACCCTGCATATCAGCTAGTTTGACGGGCGCACCCCAAGGCACGTCAAAGCCTTTGGCAAATTCGTTGGGAACGTCAAAATTCCCATAATGAATCGGAAACTGAAAATACGAAGGCAAGCCACTGGCCCCACCTTGAAACCACAACTTACCGTCGTCATCGTGCGTTACGCCCCATTGTGCGCGGTTGAAGCCAGTTTTTTCCCGAATCACCCCGTTGGGCGTTTCCCGTACCCGAAAAGCATTGACAGTACTGTACAGCCAGTTATCCATGCCACAATACATAAATGCTTGCTGGTGCTCTACGTTTCCAGAACGTCCGTATTTGGTGGTAAAAAGTTCTTTTTTGTCGGCCTTACCATCGCCGTTCGTATCGGTATATTTATACACGTTATCGGCATCCGATTCCATGGTTAAAATGCAATCTTTGCCGTAGGGCAATACAAAGCGCGGGAAGATTAAATTGTCCAAAAAAGTAGTTCCTGACTCATACACGCCGTCGTTGTTTTTGTCTTCCCAACGAGAAATGCGACTGGTAGGTTCTAGCTCATTTTTTGAATCGGCGTCCAACATATATGAGCGCAGTTCCAAGACGTACATACGTCCGTTTCCATCAAAGGCTATCGCTCCAGGTTGCTGAATGGCAGGTTCGGTCAACACAGGCTCAATTCGATACCCTGGCGGCAGCAGAAAGCGACTTTGCTCCTCGGCCACTCCGAGCGGGCGAACAGGGGCTTTTAGTTCCAAATCAATCCCTTTCCAATCTTCACTTTCAGGATCCACCCCAGCTGGCAGCTTTACTTTGGTTAAGGTATCCGATTGATTTTTGTACACCTTTTTCAGCGATTCATTGGGGGGAGCAGTGACCATGAAAGAGCAAAAAGCAAGTGCCAAAGAGGCACTTATCAAGCCTAGTTTTAACGTAGAGGTTTGCATACAACTTTGGAGGTTTTCAAGTTGTACTTATAAGCCTAAATTGGTCAAAATCTACTAATTAGGCGCCTATGAATGATATTTCTACGCAAACGCTCCCCATCAACCGCCATGTACGGTTGCACGGCCTATCCCCGAAGCAGCTCCCGTTACGATTGCTACTTTGTTTTCAAATCGTTTCATTTATTTTTGTAAAAATTTAAAGCTATGAATCAAATTACGAGCCTTTCCCAACTAGACCTATCCCACGAAAGTTATACGTACGCCGACTATCTTTCGTGGAAGTTTGAACAAGCTGTAGAACTTATCAAAGGAAAGATATTTCCGATGTCTGGCCCAAGTCGTAGGCATCAAAAAATATCTTGGACATTGACATTAGCCATTGGGAACACTTTCCGAAATCATCGCTGTGAAGCTTATGCCGCTCCTTTTGACGTTCGTTTGTACGATAAACGCAAAGTAGCCAAAGGCGATAAAAACGTCTATAGCGTAGTTCAACCTGACATTTGCATTATTTGTGATTTAGATAAACTTGATGATAAAGGATGTGTAGGTGCCCCCGATTTGGTGATTGAGATTCTTTCTCCTGGCAACTCCTCAAAAGAAATGAAGCTCAAAAAAGAACTTTACGAGGAAAATGGCGTCAGAGAGTACCTGATTATTGACCCAGATCACGAAAATGCCTTTCAATTTCACCTTACCGAAGCAGAAATATATAGCCCAGCCACAATTTACGTGGACGATGAAGTGTTGACGAGTGTCATTTTCCCCGATTTAAAGCTCGATTTAAAAGAAATCTTCAGCGCTTCTTAATGAGGCTTCCCTTTATAGGTTTAACTTGCTGATATACAGTTTTCTACAAATAAACTAACCCCGAAAAAGAGCCAAAATTGGCAATTTTCGGGGTTTTTGTGTATTTTGTTTTTACCACAAAACTGAAATA